>Ga0302271_10004294_pt1 | contig 11483 bp, 10 predicted proteins | sample III_Bog_N1_1_FD_198767 | JGI IMG/M metagenome (GOLD analysis project Ga0302271, IMG submission 198767) | Peat permafrost microbial communities from Stordalen Mire near Abisko, Sweden - III_Bog_N1_1 | ecosystem: Environmental > Terrestrial > Soil > Wetlands > Peat | place: Sweden: Abisko... | reverse complement strand
TACGTCTGTGATTATCTAAAGGACTGTCTAAAAGATTATCTACTAAAAAAAACGTCAGTTATTTAGACATCCATTTTCCAAATTTAATTTCTGTTATTCCCTTGCTCTACAACAGTTTTATCTTTTTTATGCATTGCATAAAGTATATTTCTTATCTTATTCTCCTATTGTGGAATGTCTAAAACTTCAGGAAGAATGTATTGAAGATGATTATTTACAAATTATTTACTAATAGTTTTCTAATTATTTACTAATAGTTTTTTATTAGTAAATAAATAATTTATCAAAAGCAATTAAACATAACAATCTCATTTTTAAACTCATACAACGAATCTACTAATAATTCTTTAATCAATCCTTTAATCAATCCTTTAATTAATCCTTTAATCAATCATTTAATTAAACATCTAATTTATCCAAATAGTAAACTTTTTTATATACCACCAGAAACTTTATCCACTAAAACCCATTTAGGGAATCCTATATTCCCATTATTTATTATTATTTCTTTCTTTCTTAGTTTAGATAACAGATTATTAATTTTAATTTTCCGCTGTTTTTCATCCATCCATTCCGGTAACTTTTTCCATAATAAATCATCAACATCTTTCCTGTTTAAACTGCCATGTTGTGTTATTGCTTTCACAATCAAGTCAAGATAATAATTATTATCAAAACCCTTATTCTTTGAATAATCTGCTTTTTGTCCAATTTTTTGAGAAATTTTAATTCCTATGAAATAATTCGGTTTTCTACCTTCAATTAGTTTTTTTGACTTTAAGTATTTTTCTTCAAAGACATTTAATGGATTTTTCTTCTGAACTTTATCCAACAACATTATTTCTTCTAGTGTCAATTCTTTATTTTGGGCTAACAATTTAGCATATTCAACATCCAATACTTTGCCAATAATAGTAACTTTCACTTTTCCTCCTGACGTATCAAAGTCGGGCATAGGAAAGTATCGCTCACGTTGAAAATTAAAGATTTTTTTTATGCCACCACCTATAGTATCCACCATTTTTAAATTAAACATTGCACTCGCCAAAAACCGATTGCGATAATGCTCCTCAGGTGCATCATCTTTAATCACTTTCTCTACAGTTCCAGGAATAAAACTGCCAAGGTTAGTAAATATCAATTGATCATCCATTTCGATGACATTGATACGACCATGTTTTGTATAATCCTGATGAGCTATGCAATTATTCAAGGCTTCCCTGATACTATATGGTTCATACTGTGTTATTTCATCCGGGAATAATGTACCGGCTTTTAAATATCGGTAATTTAAATTTCTGATCTTTAAATACACTTTATCAACTGCTAAAAGTATTGGACAACCAACAATAGCATAGTCCTTATCATTTCCATTACTGTCTTTTAATATCCATCTGATTTTAGCTTCCGCCGGATTAATAAAATGTTCGGACTCTTCTTTCCCTAAGAGAATGATAGCAGCGCGTGTAATTTTTCCTTTTATGGTAATTTTGGCTTTATTCAGAAATGTAATGTCGTCCCATGAATCAACATCCGCTGATTTCTCAGGAAACTTATTCTTAAAGTTGAATTTTGCTGTTTTTATTGCTTCTTCATCCAAATCATCAATTGAAGCATTTGGAATAATCGCAGAACTCCAGTCTGCCGTTGTAGCCTGCGCCCTAATTCGTTCAATTTCTTCCAAATTAAGTGGAACTAATTCTTCTCCATCACGTCCGTAATAATGTCCTTCAAATGCTATTGGGAAACCTTTAGGGGCCGCAGGTATTTGAAACATAATAACCCGGCCTTCATCCAAATTAAGTTCATATATTTCAATAAAAGTAATTCGATTGGTAGTTTTATTCGCAATCTCACCTTTCAGGCTATCTAAATCCTTTCGTAAAGAACGAAATTGAGTGCTTACTATTTTATGAAGTTTGTCTTCAATTCCAAAAACTAACCAGGCAAAAGGATTACCCTTTAAATTGGCTTCATTACTCAATGCCGAAAAGTATTTACCCAGTCTGCTGAAATCAAAATTATTCTTAGCTTCTTTGAATTCAACAGTTTCTGTTTCGGCACTTAAACTCTGTAATTCCTGAAGTGTCTTTCTTAAAAGTTCTTCTGATAACATAATCAATTAATTTTAAAGCCTACATTATAATTGTATGTAAATATTGATTTTTACTGGCTATATTTTAGTCCCGTTTTTCTTTATTCATCTATTGAACAGTCTAAGTCTAAGAATTTCAGAAACCCGATTTTAAAATTGCATAGTTTATAACTGATAATTTCTTTTCTCGGTTCAACATCCGACTTTTCTTTCTCTCTCGTAAAATCAAATGCTCTTTTATAACTCTTCAATATTAATGGCATACCTATTTCATTATGGTTCATAATTTACAGTTAATGCGCCTCCTTGATCTATATTGTCGTTCATCCTGACTTTTCGAATCTGTTCTAAATAACTTTAGAACCAAGCTGTCATTCCGGGTATGGACCACCATTCTTAATCCAGTTTTCCAATTTTTTCTTTTTGATCATTATCTTTTCATTGTTAACCCCATATCTGATATCAAAGTAATTAAAATCACTATGAAATTTATTTTTTCTGGCAATTAAAAAATTTGGAAATGTAGTTCTATATACATTGTATTCTCTCACCGCTTGATTATAAATCTCTAAATTTGAATTCATTTTATCATTTAAATCACGCTCTAAACTATCATAAATTATAAATTGATTTATTTTGTATTCATTAAATTCAAGTTCTTTTGAACATTCGGATAAACTTATATATTTCCCTTTACTTTCCATGTAATATCTAATACTATCATTTTTGAAACCTTGCTTTGATAAATCAGCATTCCTTTTTTTTAGATTATCAGTGTACTTATTCCAATTCATTTCAACATTGTTTTTTAAACTTCCTAAATTTGAAATAACACTATTCTTAAATATCAAATATCCAATTACACAAATGACAATTAACACAATTAATGTCATTAAACAGCCTTTAAAATATTTCATATTTATCTGCTTTAAGGTATTGATTTATTTTTTTTAATAATGCTAACAACTGGACATTTTAAAGTACTCCCATTCAACTTAGATTGCAATCTTATTATCTGACAGTATATTATTCAAGTTAATAGCTCATTTTATTTCCATTCAAGGTTACACTTCGTTAGACTTGAAATAAAGTTAGTTTCGTCACTTACCTTGGACAAGAGTTAATGTTAATTTATTTCTTTCTTAAAATTTTCTTCTTATAAAACCCCAAAACAATCATCAACACTATTATCAATACACATAAAGCTGTCCACATTGTTTTTTGTAAACATAGATTCTCACCGGTTATACCTGAAATGCAACCATCATCTGCTTCATATTTCATACTAACCATCGTATTTACTATTGCAAAGCAACTTAGAAAAAATAGAACAAATAGAATAAGTTGAGACAGATAATATATAATTTTTCTCATTTAATAAAAGTTTCAATTGTTCCATCATCCCTATTCTTGGACTAATAAAGGATATTCTTTTACACGATCGCCTGTTTCACCAGACTCATAATATATTCCAAATCTTTATCGCTATCCACTTTATACTCATAGTCACCATTTAAGGAATGACCTTTTAACACTGACACGTCCCTCATTAAATGTTTTGGATCGTCCAGTTTCCCTGCTTTTAGGTTTATGCTTATTTTTATTCCATTTTTTTGTATTTCAATGTCTGTAATATTTGTCCCTTTTTTGAAAGCAATATAATACTTTTGTGGTTTCACTTCAATATCTGGTGAAAGATCAAGAATTGCAGCTTTAAATTTTTCATAAAGTTCAATTGTTTCATCCGGTTTACCCTGCAAATGATCATCTTCTGTAAATACCTTTATTTCTTTTGAAATTTCCTGTAAGTCTTTATTCCGGTCGGTGATTGCTTTAATACTTTCGGCGGCATTACTTTTCTTGATTTGATTGATAGATACTATCCCATTCTCAAATTGTTTGACTTCCCACAATTCGATAGCAATATCTTTAAATTTCGTAGCTTCCCGTTGATTCTCTGTAAAGCCTGGCGAAACAAAGGCCACACGTGTTTGCGACTAATCTACATCGCCTCTTAGGATGCTCTTTTTCAATCCTTCATTGTATTCAAGCACAAAATCCGCTTTGTTTTGAAACATAAGATTCAGATAAGTGAATCCCTGATCTACCACACTACTATTTTTATCCTTTTTTATATTTAATAATTACAAATGCATTCGTTTGAGTATCGAAACCAAGTGTGTCAATTCGTTTATTTTTAATTGAAAATTCAGATTTTACCATTTCCAAACCCATAATCAACGGTAAGTTATTTTCAAACAAGCGTTGTATCTCTCGTTAAAGTTTAAAAGGGTTTTCTTTTATTCCTGCCAGTTTGGAAGTTGTGTTTTTAAATAATGCCATAGAATAAATTATAAAATTATATTTAACTAAAATATATTTGTATGTTAACCAATTTTGTTACTGTCTATTTTATATTGAAGTTAAAATACCTTTTATTTGCAATTCAGTTCACTCTTCGCTAATTGAACTAAAATTAGTTTCATCTTCTGTACTTGCACAATTAAGTATTGAATATAATAAAGTTCAGAATGCATTTAAGGATATATACAATAAAGTGAGTACTTCATCGTAATAAAGCCCCACTTTTTATTAAAATTCAATACTCACTGACATGATCCACTAAAATTGTTTATATTAGAAACATACTTTTGTATTGTGTTTTCAATTAGATCATTTGTTTTACGTGAATCCTTTTCAAATTACACTGAAAAAAAAACATAATTTTCTATTTTAATGTAGAATATTCAATCAATCTATCTTTCATAAAATCATAATCTTTTTTTGTAATAGAATTTTTTTCTAAGTACTTAAAGTCATCATCATAATCGACAAAAAAAGATTCTTTTGTTTTAGAGTTAGAAAAACTCATTTTATACTTTTCAAAAGCCATTTCTTTATTACCTTGACAAAAATAAACATGACCGACATTCATATTACCTCTAAATTTATTCCCCAAATCTATTGACTTTAAAAGATAATTTTCTGCTTTAGCAATTTCACCTAATTTTATAAATGCAAAACCTATGTTATTTAATGCACTTACATTGTTAGATTCTAATTCTATAATTTTTTGAAAACATTCAATTGCATTTATATTTTCTTCATTTTTTGAATACATTATACCCAAATTTAATAAAGTTGAAATATTAGTTGGAAGAATCTCTAATGCTTTTTTTAAGTATTCAATTGCATTGATAATATCGTTTATAAAATAATATGCGTTTCCCAAATTAAAGAGAGCTTCTTGAAAATCAGGTTTAATTTTGATGGCTTTCAAATAACATTCAATTGATTTAATTTGATCATTCTTCATCATAAAGTTATTACCTTCCTCGAACCAACTAGAAGCTGTACCTCCAAGTTCGTTGGCTTTCTTGTAATCCCCTGCATTTGCATAAGCAATAATTTCTTTTCTTGTCTGTTTTTGTTTATTTGCATTACATGCGTAATTTAGCCAAGTTTCACTGTCTATTTGGTTATATATATTCAATGAATAGCTTTCATTTAAATTTTCAATAAATTGAGCAATATTTACAAATTTTCTTTCGAATGAAACTTTTATAATTGGGGTATTAGCATTGACAAATAACTTATTTTCTCCAGTTGATATTGCAGTATTATATTCTAATAGAGTTTGATTTAAATAAATATCTTCAAAAATTTCAGTAATAAACTCGGTATCTATTTTTGTATCAATATTAGGTAGAAGATAACTAAAATTTGTTGTAAATCTTTTTATCCACTCTGGATATGTTTTATTGTTAAGGTCTAACCTTGAAAGAATTGGCATTATCCAAGGGTTTCTATATTTATTTTTTACATAATCAGATTCAATTATTTGTTTAGCAATTCGCGAACATCCAGCAAAATTTTGTTCATTTGGAGTCATCATAAGAATTGTCAGTTCAGGTAGTTGTATATTGCAAATTCCTGAATAATCACTAATTCCTGTTCGACTATCTATAAAAACGTAGTCATAATCAAAGTCATTTAATTGTTTTTTCAACAATTCAATGTAATTAACCCCATCCAATAACTCATAAAACTCTTGCCAGTTAAAGTTGTTTACTTTTTGAGCAAAATTACCAGAATAGTTTCCTGCAGGTAATAAATCAACTCTACCACATTCTGTTGTTTCTGGAATTAATGTTGTAAAATAATCTTTAGACAAATATGGGAGATCAGATTCTTGAACATTATTCTTTGAACGCATTATTCTAACATATATATCTAATAATTCAATAGTTCCTTTTGATTCTATTTCCTCATTTTTTTTATTATAATAGACGTGTAAACCTGGAGCCTCAAAATCCCAATCCCAAAGCAACACTTTTTTATTTTTGTAAATACTCAAATAAGCTGCAACATTTGCACATAATTGAGTTCTGCCGACACCACCTTTGTAGGAATAGAATGAAATTATCATATGAAGTTCGAAATTGATGTTGTTAATTGAAATTTATTAGTTCTATCAATACCTTTAATAGTATTTTTTGTTTTACCTCTTGCTGGGTAAATACTTCTTAATTGTTGAATAAAAAAATCCTCTTCACGTGCTTTTACAAAATAACAACATCTGTCTGTTTTTAATTTATAATTTAAAACCGGGAATATTTCTCTATGTTTATCTTCCATAAAATTGCGAATATCCTTATGTAATTCCAAACAAATAGGAAGTATTGTTGAATTCATTTTTTGGGTGTCGAATCTTCTGGCGATAGGCTCATTACCTTTGTTAATGCCAAGTAAATCAATAATAGCCACTGCTCTACCTTCTACGATACTATTATCTATTTCAACACTCCACTTTTCTATATCGACTTGACCATTTAAATAAAATACTTCAAATAAATAACCATCTTTATCTCTAAATTCGGATAGAAGTTTTTCAATAGTTTTTGGTTCTTGCAAATATGGCACCCACAATTCGAGTTTCTCGTTTGAGTTTCTGTTAGTTGGTAATTGTTTTATTATTCCTTCTGGAATATTTTCAATTATTTTGGCTTTAAAGTTAGTAAGTACAAAAATTTTTATATTCCAACTTTCAGGCTCTTTTGCTTCTTCTAACCGTTTTATCTTTTGTCTAATCTCATATAATTTTTTTTCGGTATGATCAATCTGTATTGAATAATCACCTTCAGTTGACATACCTGCACATGCATATTCTGAACAAAGTTGACTGAACTTTTCGCTAAGTTTTTGTTCTAATTCTTTATATTCATCGATGATACTCATAAATTACAAAATCATTTTTTCGATATTAATACTACAATTTTTTCATCAATAATATTTAGTTTTCTTTCTAATTGAGCAATTCTATTTCTATAATCACCTTCTACAGCTATACCCGCATCTACTTGTTCCATATAAAGTGGTTGAAGTTCTTCACGAATTCTTGCTGCAACTTTCAAATTACTTTCAAGTATGAACTTATTTGTTGACTTTATATTTAGACTTTCGTTTATTGTTTGTAAAAAATCCCTTTTCTCATTTAGATGTTCAATCAAAGCACTTTCTATTGGGCCAAGATCCGCATTTGTAATAAGTCCATTTTCAAACTTTTGAGTGAATTCTTTTTCTTTATCTTTAGTAAATACAGTTTTAATTTTTCCCCATAAATCGGCTCCAACACCTTCTGCCACACTTTCAGCAGCTTTGGTTATGTAAGGGCCAATAAATGTCATTACTGCAGTTGCAATTAATGTAATATCCATAATTTATCGTTTAAAGTTTTTAAAATAGAATTCAACAAAAATTCAAATGAATATAATTATATAAAAATTAATTTTTATTTTGCAAATATACAATATATTTTATATTTAACAACTACAGCTTTCATAGTTCTGATAATTAGCAGGCCTACACAAGCGTTGGTTATATATTTTTCATTGTTTAGATTTATTTAAAAATTTGCCACTAAAGATGCCTTATTTACTTAACCTCCACAATATCAATTTCCTCCTCTGTCAATCCATATAGCTGATAAACAAATTGGTCAATTTTGGTTTGAGAGAGCTGGCGTTATGATAAAGTGGGTTGCCTTGGAGTACTTATTCTTCAGAAAATCGGATACCCAATTTTTATGGAATTCTTCCGACTCGTACACGTCAATGGTATCCATCAGCGCGATGAGGTTCTTTTTAAACAATTCATTCTCCTGTCGGTTGGGTTTTACTTTCAGAAACGCTTTGTTTAAGGGGATTTTGAAGGTATGCAGGTTAATTTCCATAGTATTTATTAAATCAGGACAAATCTACACATTTAAGTTGTAATTTTAATTAATTTAATAACTATATTTATCAATATTTTTAATTCATCGTGTTGGCATCGTTTTTTCCTGTTTTTTCACTCCCTGTCCTGTTGAGGTTGTGTAAAAAGAAGATGTTTATCTCCCTTTGTTTCATCTTTGTAAATCTATTTCTGGTCATGGTATGTGAGTGTATTTGAACTTCCCCCTTTGTTTTCATTACTTTCCTGTTTTTCCACTCCTATCTATCATTTTTTTACCGGGAAAAGAATACTGCAAAATCAAATCTTTATATTATGTAGCTGTTAATCAAGTTATTTATCCCTCTTAATTTCGTTTACTTCCCGTTTACTTCCCGTTTACTTCCCATTTGGTACCCATTTGGTACCCATTTGGTACCCATTTTATAGTAATACTTAGATAATACTTAGATAAAACATAGATAATACTTAGATAATACTTATTTATATAAATATGTATTATCTATGTTTTATGGAAGTTTTATGGAAATTTTATGGAAATTTTACCTTAAAACGGGTAAAAAACCGGAATAAAAGGGGTGAAAAACCGGATCAAAACGGGAGATAAATGGAAGACAGTTTTGAAAATCCGGGAGGTCGTACCGTGCATAGGGGTAACAAAAATCCGAAAGGCTGCGCTTGCACTATATTCTACGAAATTAGAAACTCCCGGTTAAAATTTCATAGGCCAAAAGGGGATATATTTATCCGGTGCATGAAGCTGTGCATAAAGATAAATTTTCAGCCCTTTGCCCCCACCCCGGGAATTCAATTCCAACCAATCTGTGTCTACAATTATTCAGACAAAATCTGGGATCTTAAATATTAGTATTGAATGGTTTAGTCAGATTTTCATATGCCACCTGTTAACGTTATTTGGTAGTAACCTGCACAAATCAATTAAGAAAGATTTAAATCTTCACATCAAATCAAATCAATGATTATCAACACGTAATATTCTGTAATTTTTGAACAACGGAGATTGAAACAACATAAATTTGTATATTAATCATTCATCGATAAAGAAATTCCAATTGAAAAACGGTGTGCTTTTGAGAGAATGAAAAAGGGGTTTAATTACGATTAATAAAACCGCTACTTCCAATTCTTCTGTTATATGGAATAAGTTCTTACGGCCAGCATTCCTTCCGGACCCTCCCCCAATAATACTCTACTGGATTTAAGAGATTCTTTATTCATAAAAGCCTGACAGTTGATCCCGGGTTACACAAACCAGACAAAAGAGCCAAGATAAAAAACAATCAGTAACCACAGTAGAACATACCAATAGACATAAGAAAATTAGTAACCACACACTAGACAAAAGAACAAAGACAAAAGACAAAAGAAAATTATAAACCACACTAGAACAAAGTAGATCACAATAATGAACACAAAAGAAATTCAAAAACACAATTGAAGATACAAAAGAAAATTATTAACCACAGTAGAACACAATAGATCACAATAGGGAAGATAAAAAAATCAATAAATAACAATAAGGAATAAGCACTATACAACGAACACATCAATCTGACATACCAAATTTCAACACGCTGCTTTAATTTGTCTTATTTCATATTCCTCTTTTTTTTTCTTTTGTCTTTGCTCTTTTATCCTTTGTCTTTGCTCTTGGTTCTTGGCTCTATATGTCTTTTGTCTTTGCTCTTTTGTCTTTTGTCTTGGCTCCTGGCTCTTGGCTCTTGGCTCTATTGAAAAAAAAAACTAAAATATTATGAGTGAAAGAATTGCAAATGTATTTTTCAGGCTGTTGTATTGGTACATCAGTAAGATGGATAAAAAATCGGATATCACGTTTATGAATTACGGGTATTCGAAGGGAAGTCATGAAATAGCCCTTCATGAGATTGACAAAAAGAACAAATACCCTGCACAGTTGTATGATTATGTGGCAAATAATGTGGATATCAAAGGAAAAGATGTGCTGGAGGTAGGATGTGGTCGTGGTGGAGGGTTGTCGTATATCAATCGGTACTTATCACCTAAGACGGTGACCGGGTTGGATTTAAACAGCAGGGCAATAAAATTTTGCCAAAAAAACTATTCGGGAGAGAAAAACACGTTCCTACAGGGGAATGCCCAACTGTTGAAATTTGAATCCAATTCGTTTGATGTGGTAATAAATGTGGAGTCGTCGCACCGCTACAACCAAATAAGTAAATTTCTGGAAGAGGTATACCGTGTATTGCGACCAGGTGGATATCTGTTGCTGGCCGATTTCAGGGTACAGGATCAGATTGCGATATTAAATGAGCGATTGAGAAATGCAAATTTCAAAGTGGTGACAACCGAAATTATTACCCCGAATGTGCTGGAAGCACTTATGCTGTCGTCGGGGGATACTGAAAAGCTGATTAAAAAGATAGCTCCTAAATTCATGCAGGGTATCGGTAAAAAGTTTGCCGCCACCGAAGGAACTCCCACCTTTAATAAGTTTGTATCCCACGAATTTGAGTATTTGTTTTTTGTACTGACAAAAACACCGGCATTAAGACCATGCAGGTAGATAGATGGGAGAGACGAGAGCAAAGAGCCAAGAACCAAGACATGAGACAAAAGACAAAAGACAAAAGAGCCAAGAACCAAGAACCAAGAGCCAGGACAAGAGACAAAAGACAAGAACCAAGAACCAAGAGTCAGGACAAGAGACCACAAAATAGAAAATAAACAATATTAAATACGTAACCACAACTCCGACAAGTTGGAATCTGCGATAGGCACAATAGACAAAAGACTTAAAGAGCCAAGAACCAAGAACCAAGAGCCAGGACAAGAGACAAAAGACAAGAGACCACAAAATAGAAAATAAAACAATTTTAAATACGTAACCACAACTCCGACAAGTCGGAATCTGCGATAGGCACAATAGACAAAAGACAAAAGACTTAAAGAGCCAAGAACCAAGAGCCAGGACAAGAGACAAAAACAAGAGACCACAAAATAGAAAATAAAACAATATTAAATACGTAACTACAACTCCGACAAGTTGGAATCTGCGATAGGCACAATAGACAAAAGACAAGAACCAAGAACCAAGAGCCAGGACAAGAGACAAAAGACAAGAGACAAGAGACCACAAAATAGAAAATAAAACAAT
>Ga0302271_10004293_pt1 | contig 11484 bp, 5 predicted proteins | sample III_Bog_N1_1_FD_198767 | JGI IMG/M metagenome (GOLD analysis project Ga0302271, IMG submission 198767) | Peat permafrost microbial communities from Stordalen Mire near Abisko, Sweden - III_Bog_N1_1 | ecosystem: Environmental > Terrestrial > Soil > Wetlands > Peat | place: Sweden: Abisko... | reverse complement strand
CCAAGGCTCAAATGGAAGAAATGATCCGTGAAGCTGAAGCTAACAAGGAAGAAGATCAAAAGAGAAGAGATCTCGTTGATTTGAAGAACGAAGGTGATAAGGTTCTCCACAACACTGAAAAATCTCTCAACGAGCACAAGAGCAAACTCTCTGCTGACATTATTGCAGAAATCGAAAAGGAACTCGCCGCTTTGAGAACCACTCTTGGTAACTAAAACCTCGGACCTGAAGAAGTTGAGACTCTTAGAAATCAAATTGCTAGTGCCAACACTGCCGCCATGAAGATCGGTGAAGCCATTTACAAGAACACCAACTCCGGTGCTGCTGACAACAACCAACAGTAATAGGAAGGATAACATCAAGAATAGCAATAGAACCAAGAAGGTGGTGACAAGAAGAACTGAGAGTGAATAAATATCTTTTAGTTGTCCTTAGTTGTTTTTGCAGTTTCATAAAATGACATAGAATTCATTATTTCTGTTTCGTTCTCCAATTTGTTTTTAATCCTTTGTCAAAGCATATCCTCTGAATATTTCACACATAATAATCATAATTTACCCAATTATTCATTCATATTCTCTCCTCTCTCTCCTTTCTCCTTTTCAATAACATCAAACCCTCTAATTTCTCCCAAATCAGAACACAAAAATAATGTTCAAATAACCTAACTATCTTTCGAGAAAGCCACCACCTTTTAATCTTCGAATTCAAATTTAACACCAATAAACAATCACCAAAACAAAACAAAAACCTCTAAATTATTTTCATATCTTCTTCATTCCTTCATGTGAACTTCATGGTGATACTGCAAGACGATAATTCTCATTTCCAAAATTAATTTATATCTTTTTATCAGATGCGTCCCAGTGAATAACTATCTTGCAGCCAGCACGCACGAGTGCTTCGTATTCGCCTTTGGGAATCTAATACACTTTAGAAGGTGTGCCATTCATATTCAAAATTGAACTGAAGAATCCCGTTGATCCAACTCTCCAAATACGTAGCCCAAAATCTTCAGTGCTAAACCCAGCAATATGCTTGCCACTATTATCAAAGCTTAAGCTAGCCACTTAGCCTACATAACCTGCAAGAACTCTCCATTTTACAGCAGTTCTTAAGTCGTAGATGAATATCTAGCTTTATGTTGTTCCCACAGCGAATTTCTGAGAAATAATAATAAATTACATTTTGTTAGTTTAAATTATCCAAATTAGATATGAAATTTGTTTGGTTTACTTATGATAATTAATGGTAAGAAACACTTGGAAAGAGTTAAACAATTGTAAGAAGAGCTTTCGATCCTGGTGTGTGACAGACTTTCCTTTGCTATGGATTGTTTGGATCAAGAGATCTATTAAAAGAATAAAGCAAAACAAAGATAACTAATAAAAATTATATTTTTGCTATTCTTTTTTTACTTGAGGATGATTTCGATGAAGAAAGGAAGCCTGCTTTGCGCTGCTGCCGGTTATACTTTAATATAGTTTCTGATGATATCGATAATCGAGCAAGGATAAAGAGGATGTTTATCAAAGTTCATGATCTCTTTGTTAACTAGAGTCAAGAATTCACCTTGACATATTCCCACTAGAGATATTATTGTTCTGCGATGCAAAAAGATATTAAAAATATTCATTTTAGATCCAAAAAATTAATAAATATATTTTGTATTTCTTACTTGATCGTCATGAGCTTCATTCTCTTGCGAATGTTATCAGGTTATCGCAGGAACAAATCCAAATAAGCTGTCTTTTTGAATTAAGGCTTTGGAATATCTCTGAGCCCTTCTAATTGCTCTTCAGAGGTGTTGTAATGGAAATAAATAAATATTAAATTTGCCATTAATTCTTTGTAATTATCGATCATGTCTTTCCAAAGATTTATGCCTTCTGTGAGGATCTTCATGCAAGGAGCAACGAGGTTAGGACTAGAGAGGCAGTTCTTCATTTCAACGCCTGCAACAATACGCTTGATGTACTCTTTCATCTAGGTAATTTAAAGGTAAAAATTAGAATGAAATCGGCAGGGAATTCCAAGAAAACAAAAGAACAATTACATCTCCAATTTGCGTGTTTGAGAAGATATTTGTGTATGTTATCATGAGCAGCCATTTGATCTCTGATGTTGAGAATGAAACATCTTAATCTTTTTGATTTTTGAGATTCATGGAGAGCATCTCAGCACATAGTCTTGTTTGCTTTTGGTTTTCATCGTCCTGACATAACAAAAGCAATGAAAACCTCAGTTATGATAAATGCTATTTGAAGGATATCTTGATTTTACCTTGTAGACAAGCGAATTGATCATAAGATTGGATGCCGAACTCATGACCTCATTAGAATCATCAATGCAACATCTCGCTAGAAACGGCAGACTGAGACTCTTGAAATTAGGGTGCACACGCAATTTGTTCTTTGTGAAAAGATTCGCAACATCAAGCATCACATTGTAGGTTAGCTGTGTTTCAAATCAATAATAAGCATAAATCGTGAGAATAGAAACCTAAAAGATAAGTAAGTTCCTCCTCTCTTTTTAATTATGTGAGTAATTTCTAAAAATCGTTATTCCTGTAAAAAAAAGATTAGTTTACTGTGTTATTTTTGAATACACCGATGTTCATCAAATGAAGGACAATACTTAGTGCTTGCATTGAACTGTGATAGCTAGAAGTCGTGTAGGCAGAATCTTTCTCGAGAGAAAACGAGAAGCATTAGCCAAGACCTGCACATCCAACTATATAATTAAACACGGGCCTTTTGTGCTAAATGAGATTAGAAATAGAGAGATCTGCTTTTTTGACTTAGTCTCCCCAGGGATACACAAAGGGAATGTAAGAGAATATCTGTGAAATTAAGGGAAAAAAAATAAATAAATGTAATCGACTCAAAAAACAAAAAAAATCAGGTATTTTTTACTTAATGGTCTTCAGGAAGATGTGCATTTTCAAATATCTCGACTATTTATTAGTTATGCTTCTTAAAATCAACAAAAAGAATGAATGCCTGATTCGAGAACGTTTGCTGCTTTCTTCTATTGAGCTTCAGCTTCAAGATGCTCATACCATTCTTTAGTTGCTAGCTCTGGAATACCATCCCCTTCAATTGCTTCAAAATATACACAAGAAAACAACAATGTTGTAAGTGAAAAACTCAGTGAAATTATCCATAAAATCGAATGCTAAACGATACCTGAATCATCCATAATAAAGTCAGCTATTAATCTATTGTGTGCTTCTAATCTCGAAGCTCTCCAAGCTACTCATAGATCAGATTACCTGAGGATTCTTTGCTGGAAGCTTCCTCTGTGTAGTTGACTGTATCATCAAAGTATCTTTAGTTAAACTCCAGAAGTGCATGCATACGCGAGACACTTGCAGAATTAACTTGTTTGAAAACAGGAAATGTGTTTTTCCCTTTGACAACTTTCGATAGATTTTCTTAAATCAATCCTTCTAGATCAAATAAACATGCATTCTACTCAAAGTTAGATGTTCTCTCGTAGCGCTTACTGCCTACAGACCAGATATTAACTCTACCCTCGCTGGTTAGAATTAGGAAATAATCTGCAACAGGATGAAAATACACCGAATAAATCGAGCCTTTGTTTGCATTCAGGAAATAGTCCACTACGCTAGTTTTCGAGTTATACACGACAACGGAGTTGTTCGCTAAGACAAAAGCAAGGGTATGCTACAAGTATTTCTCAGATTCTTTAACTATTTCAGCATATTACGGATCCTTCAGAATTGAATTTACAATTCGGATTTTCAGGAGATGTTTAACAGGTGCTGCGAAGACTTCCTTGAACTTCACGAGCTAAGATAAATCGATAATATTGAGCTTATCGTTGAAGTTAATATCAGGTTTGATAAGTTATTCATCAGGAGTTACAAGTTGAATAACAGCAGTGCGACCAGATGAACTCGACATCACTAATTATCCCTTGTGATATTCTAAGAATGTTATGGACTTTGGACTGTCAAACTTATACTCCAAGATATCCACCATTTATTTATCATCGGAGAACAGCAGTGGGATACCAATTACTTTACCATTGGTCGTTCCAAAGAAATAATAAGCACTTTTTTCATCTACAAAATCCATAGAACTTACTGTGATTATCTCTTAGCCATACTTTTCCTCTAACACAGCTCCATATTTCACATAAAACAGTGGATGAAATATCTTCTCTTTATCGCATAATTTGGTTTATCCAGCAGATAGCCCACAAACAGCTAATTCCCGTGAGATTAAGAATGCAGATAAATCTTTTTTCTTGTAAATTGTATCTTGTAGACCTGATTCCTCGAGAACAATCTTCAACCCAGCATATTCGATTAGATTCTTGCTATCTTCTTCGTTTTCTAATGTCTTTTGAAGAAATTAAAAAACATAATTAAATTTTAATGAAAACATCTAAAAAAGTCAACAAGAACAATCTTAATACCTCTCTTTCAAGCTTAAGATACTTGATTTATTGAAGAGCCTTATCAATTATCTGGAAATGTGAATTCAAATCATAAGCTAGTAATTCAGAACTGTCTTAATTGAATCGTAAAATCCAATTATTTTCTGCAACAAATCCAGCAACACTGTAAGAACTTTGAAGCTCGTTGTATTACTAATTGACTCGTAAACTCTAAAGCACCTCTACTAATTGCATATGGAGTCTTCCCTTTAAGGAGTTTTCCTGATTTATAAATAAAATAAGAGATTTTTAGAAAAGTACATCAGATATAAATCATAATTCTAGTTTGTTTACTCGTTTAGAATAAGAAAATGAAGCGAAATCAAACGTAAAGTCCTTTTCTTTTGTGATAGAATTGAATTCAAACAACTTTTGAATGTCAGAAATGCACATAATTTAGCAAGAACCATCCTAGAACAAATATTCGAAAAAGTTAGAATTGATTGTAAAAACAATATTTGCGTTCTAACCTAGAAGAATATGAGGAGATAAAGCCTATCGTTCTATGAAATCAATTGGATTTCCTTGAATGTGAATGTCTTTTCTTCTTCGCTTCCTTCTACAATTCGCTTTGGCAGAGACAATCGGAAAGATATTTTTTCTTTTAAAGCCGGAAGCTACATCGCAGCAGGTTTTTTTTAACCAATCTAACCATTTTAGAGGAGATCTTGACTTCTTTGGATCATAGTTCTTAATTGCATTTAAGCATTAGATTAAGCAGAAGGCTGTTAGGCTACAGACGTGGTTGTTGACACCGTCGAAGCCTGCATAGAAGCTGCTGCAGATTACATTTCTGAGCGTTGCTTTTCCTCTAAACTTACTGGTTCTTCAGTAATTTCTTCTTGTTTAGCAAAAATAATTTTCTAAGGATAGACAAACACAGCTAATTGGATGTCCTAAAGGATGCTCATTTGAACCAACTTAGCCTTAGAATCTGTGACTCTTAGCTTCCTTAACAGATTGCATTTAGCTTGTTTGATCTAGCGATTGAATTCACTTTGATTTTGAACATACACAAGGTAGACACTAGCTTCCTCTGCGAAGAACTCTGAGACATCAGCAACATACAGGATATTCTGCAATAACAACCAACACATATCAAAATATAAGCACAAAATATTCAATTTAATTTGTTTGCTAACCTGATCATCCACGATGTAGATTTCTTTCTTGTTAAACAGTATTTAAATATCCTTCACGGACGTTGTTTTGTCGTCTAATCGGAGAAGCACTGTACTTTTCAATTTCCAAGCATCGAAGATCTCAACAACCTTTCCTTTGCCTTTTTTTGTGATTTAAGAGAAGAAAACAAAAACAAAATCATGAGAAATCCAATACGGCATATGCATTTTCTGCTAGATTTTTTAATTACCCCCTACAACAAAAAATCTATTTGCGTGTGGCGTAAGAGGGACACACAAGGAGACAAGGGTGCTTTCAAACGTGCAATGGGAGGAAATGTTAATGCATCTGCCATCTTAAAGATCCCAAATTCTGACTCTGTTATCTCTGTGGATTGTGAGCAGAGAAGCTTAGGTGTTTTCCTTTTTTTTAAAAAAAGAAAATGAAATGACAAAATACTCTTAGCGTTATTTTAAATATTTGCTTGCTTTTGTTTTTGAATAACATTACTAAATCAGCCATGATAGGCTTGTTAATGAGTTAAAGGCATGTAAGATTTCCAACTGTCTAAGAAAGGCAGGGAGTCAGATATCTAATCGGTTGTAGTTGAATTCTCTTATCATTTAATAACTCACGCATCATAGAGTTACCCTAAGATTACTGCTATGTCCTATCTACTTGAATAGCCCAGATCAGAATATCACCATTAATCCCAGCGGTGATTAGTTTGTTTTCTTAAGGATACGATAGGAAATGTGTTATCTAATGGAATTCAGTAAGATGAGTCTTTAAACTTATCGGCAACTACAGTCTAGGCATGGTCAGTCTAATTATTTACAAATGAAAAGCTTCCAAGTTTGATATTATTAACTAATTCCAAATAAGAAATATCCTTATTTTCTTCTTGAGCAATAACCAAAAAATCAAAGAATCACTTTATGTTCCTGCTAAAAAAGAATATATCCCCCCTTTTTCAGATATTCCAAACAAGTTAATCCAATATTTTAATCTTCTTCAGAATCTCTATTTCCTTCATAAACTCTTTGCGAAGTAAAAATAGACAGCTGATGATTTTATCTATTTCGCTGCATTACTTATCACTAGACTGATGATGTACATAAGAAATTATATTTGAAATTATTCTTTTCTTTCATGCCAGGTTCCTTTTTATTCATCAGACAAAAATTTTCAAAGATTATTATAACTTTGACAAATAAAAGTAACTCATTTTTATAACAAAAACAAAAACAAATCAATTCTTCTTGAGCTTCTTATCGAACTCGATTTCATTTTCTTCACCTGAAGTACCTTGATTAGCAACTGCACCTTCATTTGTTGTATTCTACTTTTCCGTTTATGGTGCTACATTTTATGCTGCAGGATCTTATTGTGGTTCTTTTCTCTTCATACTTAGCACACCTAAGTTTCTAATAGGAGCTTATGAAGTGGACGGTTATGCAAATTAATTCTAATGTTTTGCTTATTCTTTCATTTTTTCTTAGTAGACTTTGTATTTGTCTCTGTCTTCACGTTGGATGAGAGTATCTTCAATCTTTTCATAAAGATTTTTGAGTGTATCTTTGATTTCTTTGGATTCCTCATCATCAAGGAAACTGTGCTTGAGATGGCCGACATAGAGATCTTCTTTCTTGAGCACTTTAAAACTCGGAATCTCTTGTGGTGAGATCAGTAGCTTCTTCGAAAGGCAATTCTCCATAATTTGTACACTTTCGATGAAATTTCTAAGTGCCTCTTCCTCGCAGAAATCCTTATTCTCATACAGCAACGCATTGCCAAGCTGGAAATAAATGCTGCTAAGGTTCCTACTGTATTATGTATCCTCAATACCTTAAGCTAATTGAATTGCACTGAGAAAAATAAAAAAGTATTAGAATAATATTTTATATTTTTATTCAAATTCACTAACTAACAGTAATTTCAATATGAAAACTATTATTTTTATATTGTACTTTGCGAATTCTTTAACTGCTTCGCTGAGATTGTCCCGCCATTATTCGAGATCACCTAGTCTGAGTGATATTTCGATGATTTATTATGTGATATTAGCAGCTTTATTCTTTTTATCTTCATCACTGCTTTCTTAGACATGAGCAAGCTATTAGGTATAAAGTTTTCGACTTAATTCTAAATGCTCCCACGCTAATTGCAAATCATCAATTGGATCAGCTTATTCTTATTTATTTTATGTCTCAGCTTCTTGATTTGACTCTTGCTATTGCTACTCTTCTACATCTTCATTTTCATTTGTTTCATCCCTAATTTCAATGTTCTCATCTTTGAAAATTACTTTGTCTAACTGCACAATCTCTTCTTCAACATCGGAAGCACCTTCTTCTTCTTCACCAGCAGCAGCAACATTCTCTCCTTCTTTTTCCTAGTTGTTTTCATCATTTTCCTTAACTTGTGCTTCTCCATCTTTCTCTACATCTTCATTCTGCTCAATATCAGTCTTTCCTTCTGCCTTTATCTCCTTCTTCTATGCTTACTCACCAAAGACATCAGGATTGCTTTCTAATTTCGAAAGTAACATATCTCCATAGAAGAAGAAAAACTTTGCCATGTGAGGATGCGACTCAGCCTTGAAGTACTTCACAGCTTAGATCATAAGATCAGAGAAAATAGTCTCTGCCAGCTAGAAGTTCTTGTGCCTGAAACTCTTCACAGCTTCAGCGAGTCTATCATCTAAGAACTTCTCATTGATCTCAATGGAAAATGCTGCATTTTCAGCTTATTCAATATTCTGGGATTGCTCTACACTCATGCTTTGAAAATGTTCTATTATGGCTAAGAAAAGCAAAAATATTAGATTTTAAGATATGTATCTTTTTGTTATTCACATTATTCTAAGCAATACTTGTGTTCCATTCAATTTCTTAGCCTCTCTCCTTCCCCCTCACCCCCCGCGAAATTCAAACAGGAGCAAATTACCAAACTACATCTCTATTATTCCTATCAATAATCAATATAATTTATCTAAAAACAATAAATACCCAAGACTGAATAATAATTTCTACTTATTTTTCTCACTCAAGCAAAACTATTTACGATGCTTTAGAATTAGATTGCCATTTGATTTCGCAAATTCTCAAGGAACATTATTTTTGTTGTTGTGATTGTTGTTGGATATTTCTTTTTATAAATAAAACAAGTATTTTCTTAACAATAATTCTAAAACTTAATGGCCATTATCACTACTATTACTACTCTCCTTCTCCTTCTTTTGTTATTACCTATTAGTTTTGCATCTCCGTTTGTATATTCCCCTATGTTGTTGTTGCTACTGTTTTCAATTAACTTCTAATATCCATATATTATCCATTTTGTTTTTTCAGTCTTTTGAGATAGCATAGCAACACCACTAACGCGATGATTCCAAAGACGAGTATTCCACATGCCAATCCAACATACATTCCAATGTTAGATGAATCGAATATGGCATCATTGACGATAAAATTCAAATTACCAGAAACTTCGCAAGCACTGAACATAAAATCAGCAGTTTACTATGCGCTTTGAACTATTTTATTCCCACAGTAGAAGCTGATCAGCTCGAACCGATATTCCTACGTTTATCCACCGTCAGAGGAATGGCATATGATCTAACCAAAATAGGATAAAAAAGTGTAAAGAAATATGCTAAATATTTCTGTTATTTTTTTGTAAATAAAAAACGAAAAACATAATCCACTAACCTGCTAATCTAAGCTTGTGAGATTGAATATTTCTATTTTCCTTAATCCCAGGGCGAATACATACTATTGGCTATCGTTTTCAAACAGAATTATCTTAGCTTCTCCTTGCAGATCTATGAAATCTTGCGAAATCGATCTTCTGTATTGCAGATCATCTTTGTAGATTGATCTTACAAATGTTCTCGAGAAGTCTTCACCCACCCAAAGCCCAGCTCTGGAATTTGGATCCAAGATCACTGATTCTGCTTAGATTTCTTCATTCTCAAAACTGTGGTGAAATCACAGGTCAATTTAAGGAAAATCAGCAGAACAATAAATGGAATAAATAAACTTCATAAATTCAATTACTAATTGATGTAATATTTTGAAGAATCGAAGAACACTTCCAATCCAGATTAAGCTGCTCTCGAGGAGAGAGTCACTGCTAAGGTATACGTGACTGCATCAAAAGAAGAGATACTCGCAATTGGGATCAAATACAGATATGTTAGACTAATATATCCATTATCGATTATTTAAAATACAAGAATTCCTTCGTTTTTTGCCATTAACAAGAGTAAATCCTTAGTGCCTTGAGTGACTACCCTGACAAGTTCAATAGAATACGACTGTAGTTCAGTTAAAAGATTATTTTAAGTGAATGTCTACTGAAGATAAAGCTAAGAGCTACCACTTAACCGTTTGTATAAGTCTAATCCATCATTTCCACAAGCCACCCATACATATGTATTCTTATACACAACAACCTAAACAAAAAATATATTCAATTTTAGCTAAAAATTACATAAAATTTCTGACTTTCTTACATCGAAGATTTAATCTCTTTTCCAATAATTAGTGAGTGTATGCACTTCGTTGATAGAACTAGCAGTGGCAGGGAAAAATAACCCTGTTGAATTTGTCAGGATGTAGCAAATATTGAGCATGCTAAATCCATATGCCCAAGGTTCTGTGTCTACTGGTAAAAATAACTTTAAGTTCAAACCGAATGCAACATTGTATTAATTATCCTCAGTCTAAGCAGAGAGTTTGCTGTATGAAAACTATGAACAAAATAACATTTTTCAACTTGCAAAAATAGGGAAAAAAAACAATCAATTTGTAGCAAATCTTACATAGAAAACCTAGAACGTTGAAGTTATCATTATGAATCGCTAATTCTCAGAAAAATACACTGCACTAGTAAATTTAGCTGAGGATACTTCTTAGTTGATGCTGATCTTCGTAGATATAATCCTAGTTAGTTTTGTCAAACTTTGAAATGGAACACAACCATCTAAGGAAAATTTATCTTCTTCATTGAACGTATCATAGTCTGCTATGGCTACCTGCTGCCATGAACCATTAGGCTATTTCTTTTCTAGGTTTAAGGATAAAAAATCAAATGATTCTTTATCAAAGTAGATTGTTTCGATTTAGCCTGGATCTGTTGAGACATCATAGGTACTCAATTCAACAGATTGAATTGTCCTATGAGGAGGTAGCGAAGCGTCCTTGCAAAGAGCAATCCCTAAGATTATTGCTGAAAGAAAGAGAATCCTCATATTTGTAGGTTGATTTGTTTTTAATGTGGATTGTCTTTAGGTTTATAAATATTGTTTCTACAGGAGAGATGTATCTATATTACTAAATACAGATTGCGCTCTTTGCAAACTCAACCTCAGATCAAATTAGTGTTTTGTGAAATTGAGAAGTGAACGATTTTGGTGTTTTATTTAAAATACAAAAAAGAAAATGAAATTATTCACAAAACTTTGGATAAATAAATGGAGATTTCTAAAATTAAAGATAATATTGTTAAACTTTTAGAAAACAAGAAGCGATGATAAAGAGAAAGGGAAATGAGAGAAAAATACAGATTTAAAAGTGAATCGATGTATTATGCTAGCATATTAATTTCAAGGAAATTGAGAGAGAAGGATATAATTCCCAGATAAATTAGAGACTTAAACTACATCCCCTTTGTAAAACCGTTAGAGGTTCAAAAAGATAAACTATTTGAAATTTTCTAATTTATTTGGTGAAGAATCATAAGGTGATACATATCAGTGTTTGATTTCCCCAATTGATCCATCAACTTTTTTTATCTTTCTTTTTTTTTCATTTGTGAGGTGGCTTGTTATTTAAAAAAAAGAAGAAAAAATGGATTCATTAATTGTTTCTACATTTGAGAGATGGAAAT
>Ga0302271_10004292_pt1 | contig 11485 bp, 11 predicted proteins | sample III_Bog_N1_1_FD_198767 | JGI IMG/M metagenome (GOLD analysis project Ga0302271, IMG submission 198767) | Peat permafrost microbial communities from Stordalen Mire near Abisko, Sweden - III_Bog_N1_1 | ecosystem: Environmental > Terrestrial > Soil > Wetlands > Peat | place: Sweden: Abisko... | reverse complement strand
TTCCTTGGCTTTAGCAAACACAAACACAAATCAATATATTGTAACATAATTCAATAAGAATCAATCTCCCCATTTGATTTAAAATTATATTGAAATCTCTCTCTCATTTTGCTATTCCTGCTTACCAACATAGAAGAATGTCATCCAGAGTGTATTATACGGTGTGATGCATATCCCTTCATCAATATCGAACGCATCGAAAATCCAATTCTCCCAGAAGTTCTCATGCTAGAAATCGATCATCCCAGTGAGACCTTATGGGATATCATTGAATACAGCACATCCAATGATTTGCTATTGCTGATTGAGAATTGTTACACTCAGATAACTTCTCTCAAAGAGATTCAATAAGTTTGGGTAGTCAAACAGCAGATCATTGGACTCTCGTTCTTGCTATGATATCGATTTCATGATCTCCTCAACGTCATCGAGATCGCTCTTTCTAACGAGTACTTAGAACTCAACCTCATCGAATTAGGTTGTTCCATTTCCATTATATCCCACAGCGCTTGACTCAACGTTCCCGCGGATTTACGTTTGATCTTACGAGGAGTATTAGTATTCCATTTGTTGTTTTTGCTGTTACTAAGGAAATGGTAATGTGCTAATGTGTTTGTGTTATCTATCTATTCTTCCCTATTAGCTTCTTCTCTATTTTTTGAATAACTAATCCTCTTGAGAGATAGTTCTGTGATTTGAAGTCCTTAAATTATTTTTTATTCAATAATTGATAGCAGTTATTAATTATTTTTAATTATCTTCTTTTGATTGATTTGCTTCTTTAATCTTTTTGATTCTCTCAATAAGTTTTACTTTTTTTCTCTTCTCATTTCCTTGAAGACATTCACAATCACACTCACTGACTAATTGGAATTAACTCTTTCTCTTTTCCATAACCCCATCCCCTTAACTCAACAAATCAAAAAAGTGATTTAATCAGATCAGAAACATTTATCTTTTAGAAATATTCAGCAGAAAACAGAAGAAAATTCCTATTACTCAAGGAATAATAAACAAATGGAAGATGAATCATTGCCTGATTAAGACCATTCACAGGTCAAATAAGACTAGCATATCACTAACAGCAACAGTAGTACCACTCCTCAAATTCCCTAATGCTTCCTTCTTTTAGACAACCATTTAATCTTGAACATCTATTCTTTCTTGTATTTCCCTGAATCCCGCAATCTCGCCCTAGCTATGTTCTCAAGCAAGCAACTCCTTCCTTGCGTATAATCCGATCGATTCTTCAAAATTCTCTGCAATACATGTTTATTCGAAGATCCTGAGCTGATCCTCGAGACCAAACCTGAATCAACTACTACCTACCGTGAATATTTCATAGAGAATCTCAACAGATCATAACTTTACCAGCAGATCTTCAGCTAAATTGTATCAAAACAACTATCTCTCAGCAAAGGAGAGTACAAAAGCTTGCAATAACAGAAACCTTATGTTAGTGATCATGCGAAAGTCGCCATGATCAAGACAATCCTCAGAACAAGCTACAAGCGCATATCGAAAGATATTATGATACTTTATCGAATCCTGAATGGACAACAAGAACTCGTCGAATAAGGACTCACTCATTACGAGCATTTTTCATTATTTGGTAAGTATCATTTTTCTTACAGAGAATACGTTCATTATTTCGCTCCATTTACACCTCCACTCTGTGGATTCCTGGAATAATTCCATGCGCTGTACTTCATACAAGTTCTGCCAGATCGAAAGGGACTGTATTTCGATCCAACGAACGTCTTAGGATTTGGAAATCAAACGATATTCTGCTTCTTCACTCCGAGATTCAGGGGATCACAGTCAAAAATGCTGATTTATATTGTTAACCTAACTTTAGACTCGTTTATACTGGGTATTTCGCGTAACAATTGGAATCCTGAGGAATAAAATTATTTATCCATTGATACGCTAATCCAACCAGGTTCAGACACAACCACAAGAGGGATCAGAATCAGAGCTACTGCAAAGTATGATGAACATAATTTCATAGTTATTGAGGGTTGTTTTGATTTCTTTTGAATGAAGCTGATTTTGGTCTTAATTTCCCATTTTATTTTTTAAAATTAACTTTTCAGGCATGCTTATCTGATGCCACATGAGCAAGAGGACACGTTCTTATATTCATATTGCATACGTATTTCCGCAGATAGCACCACCATCCAACCTGGAAAGAAATATAAACTCTAATCGAGAACATGGATAATATCATCAGATAACGCAGAAGTTGAATAAATCCTCGTTAAAGGAGCAGGCGTTATCGGGAAGTTTCCTGAGATCTCTTAAGGATGTGAGGACTTCATCTATGAGAGTTGCACAAATTTAGAGGGATTCACTGGGAACATGCAAGGGTCGTTTACGTTTATGGATATGGACACATAGGAGACATTTGAGTGTGCTATTAATCCTTTTTAACTGAGACCAGAGGAAGAAGCGAAATTAATCAGCTTTGATCTGACAAAGAAACATGCTGAAATATTGTTTGAAACGACGAAATGAAAGGGGAAACAACTAAAATATTTGGTTTAAAATAATAATATTTCATATTCTTGCTATTGTTTGTTGTAGCTGTTATTGTCTGTGTGAATGTATTCATCCCTTTACAGTTTCTTACTAAAATTAAGTCCATGTGATCTCCTTGTGTTTATGTGAGTCTGAGTTGTGGGGAGATATGTTTAAAATATTCAAAGGAGAAAATGTGAATTTTTGATTTTTCGCCGCCATAGCATAAAAATTTGATTTACTGGGGTTGAAATGGGGGTTAACCCTATTTTTCGACCCCATAAGAGGGGGGAGGGGTGATGAGTAATATAATTGGGATCACTTTTTGGAAATACACCCAAATTCACATAGGAGTTAATCAATCAAATTGTGAAAATTCAATACAAAAAAAGATCTACAATTCTCAAATATTTACTAAAAGTTAAACAAACTTCAAAAGAGATGGCTTCCAAGACCGCATATTAGTTCTATCACGATGAATAGATGAAAATATCCAAGAAGAAAACCGATGGAAAGCAGCCTAAGGATATTTAGAAGTAAATTGGTTCTGCATGGACTGCTATGAGTGCAAAGGAGAAGTAGCCATATGTGGAGAAGAAACGACAGTACGATGAGCAGCTCCAAAGAGAGTAGCAAGCATTGAAAAGGTTCCAGAAACAAGGAAACAATAATAGCAATACTATCAAGACAAGAGATAGCTCTAATGCGACCAAGAATGCCGATAAAAAAGAGGAAGGGAAAAATGGGAGAGATAACAGCAATAATACAAGCAAAGCTGCTCAGAACTTGAAATTCGTCAAGTAAGATCTTAAAAAAGATAATGTCGATGCATTCAAGAAAGTCATTGTGTAGACAGCTTAGAAAGTGCACTAAATTGCTGGAAATAAAACAACTGCAACCAATACTACTGGAAATGCTAAAACTGGTTAAACAAACTAACCAGCAGAATTAGTATCTACTGGAGCTTCTTAAGTTGCTCATTCCAAAAGCCAATAGCATCCCCAGTAATCTCAATCTGCTTCTAATCCTCCCCAGCATCCTTCTAGCCTTCACAACCCTGAGGATCTTCGTGGTGCTAACCACTAGGCATATTTAGAGTTCTTCAAGGGATAATTCGCGAAATACAAACAGTAATTCCCAAAGCGAGAAGGCAAAGAATTAACTGCAGTCATCAGTCAAGAGTGGAAGCTCATGCAGCTCTCCTTGAAGATCCGCTAGAAGGAGAATAAATCCCAACTGAAGCAAAACAAAAAATAATCTAAGCGGGGCTCCCAATCGAATGGAATGATTGTAATCGCTGGGAAGGAAGTAGCTGTCCCTTAGAAACCACTCACGGGGTATCTTCGGTTCTACAAGAAAAATTATGAAATCATCAAGGCGGAATAACCGGAGTTAACGTCGAATTTGATAGCTGTATTCGCTAGTGAAAAATGGAACAAGTTCACGGAAGAGCAGAAATAAGAATTCAATGCTCCTTATATGAAAGAACTAGCTGCTTTTCAAAGGTAAAAGGAAGAGTTCATTAGAATACATGGGTTCTTTCCATCATCGAATGGGCATAAAAAAACAGAATCAAAGCCTGTTGCTAAGGCGAATGAGAAGAAGGAGAAGAAAGCTAGCAAGTTATCTGAAACTAACAATAATCCAAAAACTAAGGCAAAACCAATCCCTACTAAGAATTACATAGTCGTGAATGGTTCTCACGTTGAGTATCCAGTGAGATTGAGTGGCTATTATCTGTTTGAGAAGACTCTTAGAGCATAACTAGCAACTAAGAAACACACAATGGATTCAAGAGAACTCTCCGCTTTTATCGGTTAATAATGGAAAAGTTTCCCTGCTGAAAGTAAGGAGGAGTTTGAATTGCAATAAGAGAAAGAGTATCTAAAGAAGAGAGTTGCTTTCATTGCTAAGTATGGACCATTCCCTGAGAAAGAAAAGAAAGAAAGTCACTAAAAAAAAATAGTTGGCACTGAAAAAAAACCTGCAGAATAGAAGAACTTAAACGGAAAAAGAAAAAATCAAGAGGAGGAACCAGTTGCTGAGAATGGAAAGAAGAAAGTGAAATTATCAGAAGAGGAGATGATGAAGAAGATAGAGCGTAGAGGAAGAATCAACTATGAAAATCCTGATAGTGAAGTGGAGGACATGCTTAGTTGTCTTGAAGATGAAGAAGACGATATCATGAAAACAGGGAAAGAAGAAGATTTCGAAACTTTTGAGAGAAACTACAATAACAAATTGAACAACAATAACAAGAAAGAAAACAAGAATGAGGTTGTGATTAAAACCGTCAACAACGGTAAAGCAGTATCGGCAAAGAAAGACACCACAAAGCAAACTAGAAATCCACTGTTTGATATGCTCAACTAGCCAATTGACATTCCTGATTTCACATTTGGACCGAATTTCTTTTGAACAAACAATAATAATAATAAATTATATTAACTTTTATTGTTTCTTTTTAAGATGTTTTAGTTGAAAAATAGATATAATAATAGATTGAGGTTTTTAAAGAAAAAAATATTAATTTTTTACAAAAATGAAACAGCAATAATAAAAAAATTTCCTTCTTTTCTTCAAAATCTTTTCCCATAATTTGAACTTGAAAATTTTTCAAGATTATGCACAAACTCTCCTGTGAATATTCCAAGGGTTTCGTTGTTTTTAAACAGCACGAATTTACATGGGCCGTGTTTTGTATTGCTATAAAACTCACCTTCGAATACACCTAAACAATCTCCCTTGCCACCATTGCTATCACGTTTATCAAAATGCAATAACTTGCATTGACCTTCTGCATTATTTTACTAAAACTAACCTTCAATTTCGATTAACTTCTCAGTGAAAATAAACTTTCCTTCTCCATGATATTTCCCAGATAAAAAATATCCTTCATAATTAGCATTCTTCGATGGCATGTGTAATACTCCTTTCCCCTCCTTTTGATCTTTAATAAACCCTCCTTCATACTCACTTCCATCAGAGTATAGATAGAGTCCATTTCCATGCCTTTAATCGTTCTAAAAATCACCTTAATATGAATCTCCATTTGCATATTCAATTTTTCCTGATGAAAATGAATAGTTAGTTGTAATTCTCAAGTAGAAGATGCATGATCTGATGAATGTAATTTGTAAAAACAAATAAGCTATGGAGTAATTTTACCTTTTCCATATTTTTTATTGTATTGAAACTAACCCTCATATTTATATTTAGGATGGTATATTACACCATAACCATGCATCTACCCTAGTTAAAACTCTCCTTCATATGTAAGTCCTTCTTTCTTGTAAACTAATTTGCCTCTTCCATGAAATTGATCATTCTCAAATTATCCATCGTATTTTACACAATCTGGATGGTCTTTTTGAAAAATCAATACGCCTGATCCATCCTTCATTCCATCTTTCATATTTCCTAAATATTTCTCACCACTTGCGTAGTCAATAGTGCACATCCCGCAAGGTTTGTTTTCTAAGAAATCTCCTTTGATTGTGAATTCCTTGCAAGAAAGAACACCATTTCCATTGAATTTATTGTCTTTAAACTATCCTTCATATTTTGCTCCTGAGGAAAATCGATAGATTCCTTTACCGCTCATTTACATTTCTTTTTCATCATATTCACCCTCATAGCTATCTCCATTTTTCAGTTTCAGTATCTTGTTGGCTATCATAGTTTCAATATTTCAATAACAAAAAAGCTTATTCTTTGTTGAATTAATTGATTCTTGCTGATATTTTTAAATTCTTAATCTGAAATTTGTGTTCGTCAGCTAGTCTAGGATCTAAAATACAAACCTCATTGTCTTTCTCTTTACGAAAAGGATTTCTTCATTTTAAAAAAGGAAAACGAAATATTTAGATTTTGTTGGCAGAAGTGTCAAGTAGAAGAAATAATGCGTATTTTTATCAAAAGAGAGGAAGATTATTCTGATTTGAGAATCCGATGAGTTTTTGAAGAACTTCTAACATAATCTACTAATGATATGACAAGTAGTAGTGCTTGGTGCAAACCCATCATGACAGCAAGCTGCAAGATATTTATTATTCCTGTTCCATACCACAATAAAAACCAGAAATAATAAAAAAGAGATTCATTACAAATTAAAAAAATAATTAAAGTTTGATAAGAAATAAAAAAAACACAAAAAACAAGCAACGATGAACAGAAACTTCTTGAATCGCTTCTCAAAGCACATGCAAACTCTTGCCAAGAATGGCTTCTCTTCCACTGGGGAAACTAAAGTAACCATGATATGTTCTATTGTTTTATGCATCTTTGCTATGAAATCTCTTTCTTTTTTGTTGATATCCACATGAAATATTTCATAGACTGTTCTCATTCTTTCGATGATTTTTGAATGTTCTTTTTCTCTCAAATTAGTACAAAATTGTTCTCCTTAGACATGGTGAGTCTGTCTGGAACAAGGAAAACCGTTTCACTGGCTGGAAGGACGTTTAGTTATCTACTAAAGGTAGATAAGATATCTAGTCTTGATAACGTTTCAGCTCATACAGACACACATAGCAGCTTTGATTCATTCTTTCTGTTAACTGTATTTTTTTCTTAGGTATTGAGGAAGCTAGAATTGCTGGAAGAACCCTTAAGTAAAACGGATTTGACTTTGATGTCGTCTACACCTCTGTCTTGACCAGAGCAATTATGACTTACAACAATGTAGCAGACGAACTCGGCTGCCATCATCTCCCTGTGATTAAACACTGGAGACTCAACGAGAGACATTATGGTGCTCTTCAGGGTCTTAACAAAACTGAAACCGCTGAAAAACATGGTGAAGCTTAAGTTAAAATCTGGAGAAGATCTTATTCTACCCCTCCTCCTGCTCTTGAACTTACAGACGAGAGATGTAAATAAAGAAAAATATATTTTTGAATTTATCATTTTTGAAAACCCTGTTTAATCTTGTAGTTTCTGTGAAATGATAAATCTTATTCTTTTTTTATTAGTCCCTGGTCATGATAGCAGATATAAGAGCATCCCTGCATCAGCTCTTCCAAGAACTGAAGCCCTTTCAGACTGCGTTGCTAGAGTTGTCCCCTACTGGTATGATCAAATTGTTCCTCAAGTTCTTGATGGCAAAAACGTTCTCGTTGTCGCCCACGGAAACTCAATCAGATCAATTGTGAAGCACATCGACAATATTTCTGAAACTGATATCATTGGAGTTAACATTCCTACCAGTGTACCTCTCATTTATGAGTTTGATGCTAACTTTAAGCCCGTTAAAAACTACTATCTCGGTAAGATATTCTTGAGAATGTTTATTTTTGGATTTTGACTTCATAAAATTACTAATACAGCTGATCCTGAAGAACTCAAGAAGAAGCAAGAAGCAGTCTCTAACCAAGGCAAGAAGAAATGAGCTGGATGAAAGAGGAATAGCATTCATAAGATATAAATAAACTGTTTCTTGTATCATTATGTGTTCCCCGTCACTTATTAAAAGCCTAATATTCATTGTTTCCATTTTCTCGATAAAATATTCCAAATGTCAAGATTATTAATGAAGATATTATGATTATTTTGAGTATTGAGAAGCAATATTTTATAATTTCTTCAACTAAAAAGAATATCTTGGATATGATGAATGACTCAATTGACAAACTGAGGAGGGTTTCAACAAAAATACTTTAAAGGTCTCTAATATGAGAAAACTAATTATCTTTTCAACTTGCGTTTAGAACAAAATAATCTAGCAAATCAACATTTCCTACAAAATTCTAAGAAATAATTTATCTCTTCATGAGTTTCACTATCAATGATGACCTGTTCTGCTTATTCTAGATTATGTGATCTATATTTTGAAAGAGATTTACTATAAAAAAAGTATTCATAATAACATTTTCTAAGTTTCATTAGCCTTGTGAACGAATACCTAAAACATATAAAGTGACTAATATGCTTATCAGATAAGTATGATTTCGTTTCACAGTCACATTTCTTCAGTAATCCTTAAGAACTGACTTAACGAAAGCAACTCCGTCGTTGTTGATTTGACCGACAAAGCGATCAACGCAGAAATTCGAGTCACGAACATTCTTGGAATTAAACACGCAGGTATTGAGTTCTCCTTCCCAGATTGAGAGTTTTCTAAAAATTCTGTCTTGAATTTCCTAGATATTAGCTTTCTTCTTAAGCTACGTGACAGTGGGGCTGATAACTGCGTGTAGATTATCCAAAGCAGTTTGCATGAGTTGCTTTTTATCCTCTTGAATAGGAATGAACTCGTAGTCGCTGTAGAAGGTGTACTCACTTGCAATAAGTTCTTGACGGCCCATGTTGACGGCTGCCTCATAGTTGAGCTTGGCCACAGGGTCTAAATTGTTGCTATCAGAGAATTCTTGAGGGTCAGTCATTTTTTTCTAAGTGTAGATTTTGATTGGTGTATTATCCTAAGTGTTTCCTTAATAATCTTAACTCTAATTTATTTCACTCCCTTTTTTCCTGCATCAAACAATTTATTTGCTTCATAGGGAATAATATCCTTTCCTCCCCACAAAATTTGCAATTCTCTAAGATCCTCTTGATTACTTTAGATGCATAACAGAAAACACAAAAGGAGTACTTATAGCTTAGAATTGATGTACTCTACTATTTACCTGCGAATGCCTCTGCGGTTTTAATGTGCGAATAGAAAGAATATTTATTTTTTTGATACACGAATTGATAATAAATATATTTGAAATGAATCTGATAAAACAGAGTATTCAACCCCCCTCAGGTGGAGTTAATTTAGAGTTGACTGAAGGAGCAAAAGATCAACAATGCAAAGTGAGATGGATATCTCGATTAAAATACAGCTTAATTGAATTATCATTATCATTCTCTTGTTTTGTACTTGGATTAGATAATTATTTGGATGCACGATAAGCTGCCCAAAATATTTGAAATTAATAAAGAATTCTGGAGAGAGAAAAGCAAGTCAATTAGAAACTTTAGAAACTAGCAATCAAAATACACACAATCCCCTTGGAGTAGTTTTTAAAAATAAAAGACCAGGACAACTACACATACACGCATACACAGAAGAAATGGACAAATCAAGTAAGTATCCGCTTTGTATTAGTCACAAGTTTCTGTCATAAGAGAGAGAGAGATTAAATTGAGGGCACTCAATCTGAATTATTTGTTACCCTAGCCATCCTTTTTCAAGATTGATTCTAGCCATTTTCATTCGTTTTCTGCAGAGATAAGTGAAAATGTAGAGCGATTTATGAAAGATCTCAAAGCTGTCGAGAACCGAGATGACTTCATAGGCAAAATGAAGGAATATGAAAACCAGTAACGCACACACATACACACACGATCATCTCTTTAAACTTTCTTTATCTTTATCAATCGCATTATATTAGATTCTATGGTTACTACGAGAAATCCATGCAAGACAACCTCTTAGATGAGCTCAAGAAGAAGCAATTCCAACCTGAATAGCAAGAAAGCTAAGGGTTTCTACGTGCTCCTACACAAGTCGAAAAGGAGTACTATTTCTTTGATTCTCAATTATGATTTGATTATTTCTTGTTTCTAACTTCCTTCCTTCTCTATCTCTCTCTCTCTCTCAGTTACATGTAAGGCTAGAATCGCTACAACAAGTTCAGCCGTTAGAAAGACGACGAGCAATCAGCGCATCTCCGTGCGCACTTTCAACTCTCCACGGAAGGACAATTCAACACATACGTCCCACCTAAGTTTGTAACAACGAAAGTCCATTTCTCTTCCCTTTCTTTATTATCTCCCTTCTTGCTATAGAATTACATCGACGTCCAAGCTAACTCCAAGCAATACTACCCTGACTAAGAGATGTTCATTAAAGACTTCAATCGCCCTTAATAAAGTTTCTCTAACGCTCAGAATATCTTCTTAAACAGAAACATCCCTGCAAACATCCAAGGCTAAGAAGTCAAGGATGTCTACCCACATAAGCTATTCAATCCGCATAACTAAGAAGTCTCCCATCCGTATTTCTTGACATAAGATCAACCAAGCTAAGCGTTACGACAGAACATGCAGAAACTCGGTGGCGTTCAAGATATGATTTCCGTCATGGAGCCATCTCTCCGTGATCATGAACGCTAAGGGTTTTTCGAGAAGAATCGATTCGATGTGTTCAGCCATAACACTGGCGTTAACGATCCAAATTATTTACCATTCCCATAAGCTGCAGTCATATCCAATGTGTAGAATAGACCGATTGGGTTGATGTCTCAGGGATAATCTATTGAATAGCAATCGAGTGTTTAATATAATCCGTTTGAGAGAAACCCATATCCAAATGCGAAACTACAGGATATCTCCCCTGTTCAAAGGGTGGTTAACCCTATGAATAATAATGGTCCATTGATGAATTCATAGCAGTACAACAGTAAAAGGACATAGAAAATTGAAAATAAGTAGATTAATATCTTTGTATTGATTTTTTATATTTTGATTATCAAAAAAGGAGGATACGTTGCATTGGCTTAACCACAATAGCAATAGCAATATGCACCTAAGATGTCCATACCCAGACCACCTTCTTCATCTTCTTCTAGAGGATACGACGGTTTCTTGAATAACACTTAAGGATTAGGATAATTGCCTACTGGAAAATATGGAAGTCTTCAAGAAGGCGGCAGAAATCAATTCGATTTGGGAGGGCCAGTCTTTATAAATAATGCAAATCGGTATTGAAAGATAGGGGGATAGAATAGAATAGGAAATGTAAAAGAGGAGGAATCTGTTGATTGTTATTAGTGTTTTTGATTGTAAACTATAAAAAAATACATAAAATCATGAAAATACATTTAATTACTTGAATTCAATACCAAACATAGAAAAATAGATAGAAACAACAATGAATAAATTAATAAATTAAAATGTGTGTGTGTGTGTGTGAGTGTGTCTGAGTGCAGGGAGAAAGAGAAAAAAGAGATAGAGGTAGTAGTATTTCAGCTGCTCT
>Ga0302271_10004290_pt1 | contig 11487 bp, 10 predicted proteins | sample III_Bog_N1_1_FD_198767 | JGI IMG/M metagenome (GOLD analysis project Ga0302271, IMG submission 198767) | Peat permafrost microbial communities from Stordalen Mire near Abisko, Sweden - III_Bog_N1_1 | ecosystem: Environmental > Terrestrial > Soil > Wetlands > Peat | place: Sweden: Abisko... | reverse complement strand
CTGACACACCGACATTTGTAAACCAGGCAAAACCTAATCTCGAAGTAGGAGAACCATTGATAGAACATACAATATCGTAAGGATACTCTTTGTTTTTAAGACTGTTAATTGAATTTTGAAGAGCTACTGCCGAAATAGTATTTCTTTGGGAATTCAATGTTGTAACAGCCCGTTTAAAAAGTGTCCAGGAAGGAACAGTAAAGTCATCTTCAGGCAATGCATTTGCAACATTCAATAATGAATCAATATTTACTAAAGTAAATTCTTTGTCTCTGTCAAAATTTAAATCAATCGTTGAATTATTCTGTTTATTTGAACTAATAATACTTTGATTCAAATCAGTATTCAACTTATTTATCCGGCCATTTACATTTACACCAATCAAAAGCACCTGGAATATAATCAGGATTAATTTAAAAACAGGATTTCTCCTTCTATAAAAATTCAGAAAGGAGTAACTTTTCTTTTTCATATAAACTACCAATTTTGATTTGGAATAAATTTATTTTGTCTATTTACCAAATAAACTATCTCAACAATATGTTTAAACAAGCTTTAATAAATATCTGTGGATTATATTAAATTTCATGAAGAATTAATGCTAATGTCACAAAAAATAAATATAGAAAACTTTTTTAGTATATAAACCTTATTTATATTAATTTGTTCATTTTATAATGACTTCAAATCGCTATATTTGTAAAATATCTACGGTTTTTAAATTCTTGTAGAAATTAAAAACATTTAATTATCAATAATTTGACACTATAAAATCAAGGTTGAATTAAGGATAAAACTTTACTTAAAGTTTTTATGTTATAAAATTATCAGTGTTTAAAATCCTTCATGAACCCATCTTCTATGATTAATAAAGTAAAGAAAAAATACACAGTCAACCGCGATATCAGCTGGATGTATTTTAATCGTAGGATACTTGATGAAGCTTCAAACCAATCGAATCCTTTGTTGGAGCGCCTTAGCTTTTTAGGTATCTATTCAAATAATCTGGATGAGTTTTTTCAGATTCGGGTAGCCACCCTCAGACGTATGATCGAGTTGGAGGAGAATATGCATCCGATATCTGTAAATTCCAGAAAAATACTAAAGAAAATACTGAAGTTAAACGAAGTCTATACCACCGATTTCGAAGCAATCTTTACCGGATTGTATGATGAATTGCAGAAAGAAAATGTTTTCCTGGTAAACGATAAACAACTGACACCAGAACAGAAAAAATTTGTTGACAACTTTTACAGGGAAGAGTTGATGAACTCACTGTTTCCTATTTTAGTTTCACGCATGTCAGTGGAACCAAAGTTAAACGATAAAAGTATTTATCTGGCGGTTAAAATTTCAAACACAATAAAACACGAGAAAAACGACAAAAAGGAATATGCTTTGATAGAAGTTCCCACCGGTGAGTTTTCACGGTTCTTTGTTTTGCCAAAAGAGGGGGATAAAAATTGTATTATGTTTCTCGAGGATGTCATCCGCTATTGTTTACCATACATTTTTGTGCAATTCAATCACGATAAATACGAAGGATATACCATTAAGTTTACCAGGGATGCTGAAATGGAAATTGATAATACAGCATACCAGAGTGTTTTGGAAAAAGTAACAAAAGGGGTGAAAAGCAGGAAAAACGGACTTCCTATAAGGTTTGTATACGACAGGGACATTCCTTCAGATCTGTTACGATTTACCGAGAAGCTGCTTAAAATAGATAAACACGATGTTCATGTGAGTGGTGCCCGTTACCACAATTTAAAAGATTTGATATCCTTCCCCAAGCTTAAAAAACCGGGACTTAAATATACGAGTCATCCTCCTGTTCCCATTCGTTCATTTGAAGAATCCAACAGTCTTATTTCCCTTATTCGTCAAAAGGACCAGTATTTACATTTTCCGTACCATAGTTTCGATAACTTTATACGATTGTTGCGAGAATCAGCCATCAATCCCGAAGTAAAAGCAATTAAAATAAGTATCTACCGGTTGGCTAAAAACTCGAAAGTTATTAAAGCACTTATCTGTGCTGCCATGAATGGTAAAAAGGTAACTGCCATCGTGGAATTGCTTGCCCGTTTTGATGAATCTTCCAATATCAACTGGGCAACTAAAATGCAGGAAGCCGGAATCAAAGTTATTCTTGGAGTTGAAGGACTTAAGGTCCATTCGAAACTGGCACACATTTCTGCCCGCAAAGGGAATATAGCCTGTATCGGAACTGGTAATTTTCACGAAGGGACGGCAACAGTTTACACTGATTTCACCCTGATGACTGCTCATAAAGCGATTGTGGATGAAGTAGAGAGTGTATTTGATTTTCTGGAACAACCCTATCTTAATCCGGCTTTTAAACAATTAATTGTTGCCCCTCAGTACATGAGAAAAAAGCTTTCAGCTCTGATCAAAACAGAAACTGATAATGCCCGACAAGGCAAACCGGCTTATATATTTTGTAAAATAAATCATATTGTTGACGAAAAAATAATTGAAAAGCTCTATCAGGCTTCAAATGCCGGAGTTGTAATAAAACTATTGGTTCGGGGGAATTGTTCTCTTGTTACCGGTATCTCTAAACAAAGTGAAAACATACAGGCATTTGGAATCATTGACCGTTATCTGGAACATTGCAGGATAATGATTTTTGCAAATGGAGGTGAAGAACGTTACTTTATGGGTTCGGCTGACTGGATGCAACGAAATTTAGATTACAGGGTTGAAGTGTATACCCCGGTATATGATCCGGATCTGCAAAAGCAGCTAAAAACAGTTATTGAATTTGGATTAAAAGACAATGTAAAAGCCAGAATAGTTGATGGTTCCGGAGAAAACAAGCTGAATTTAAAATTAATTGAAACGCCATTCAGATCACAGGAAGAGCTTTATAAATTATACAAGAAGGAATATGAATCCTGTTTTATTGAAACTGATAAACCAGACACAGAAAATATTACTATCAATTAAAAATAAATCTTATGAACAGCATTAATTTTGCAGCAATAGACATCGGTTCGAATGCAATACGCCTTTTAATCAAAAGTATTGTTCCGGGTGATCCTTCCGATTCATTCACAAAAGTTTTAATGGTTCGGGTTCCACTGAGGTTGGGACAGGAATCATTTTTAACCGGAAAGATTAACGGTGAAAAGGAAAAACAACTTATAAGACTCATGAAAGCCTTTAAACATCTGATGAAAGTCTATAATATTACCGATTACCGGGCTTGTGCTACGGCTGCCATGCGGGAAGCTAAGAATTCGACAGCACTTGTCAGGGAGATACGTAAAGAAACAGACATTAAAGTGGAAGTGATAAATGGACAGGAAGAAGCATCTATTATTTATGAAAGCCATTTTGGAGACAATTTAAACAAAGATCAGAACTATATTTTTGTGGATGTAGGGGGTGGAAGTACTGAAATAAGTTTAATGGTAAACGGAGAATTGTCTGAATCAAAATCGTATGACATTGGAACAGTGAGATTGCTGAATGATAAAGTCAAAAATGTTGAATACGAAAGATTAAACTATGACCTTGCCGGGATTAAAGAGCAGTATAAAATTAACGACATTATAGGTTCCGGAGGTAATATCATAAAATTGAACTCATTGGCTAAGACCCGCAAAAACAATAAACTGTCCCTTCAAAAACTTGAAGAACTGAATGATACTTTAAAACAGTTTTCGGTGGACGAACTTATCACCAATTATAAAATGAAACCCGACCGGGCTGATGTAATCACTTTTGCCGGTGACATTTATATTGCAGTAGCTAAAGGCGTAGGAGCAGCTCATATTATTGTACCGACCATCGGATTGGCAGATGGGATTGTTCACATGCTGTATGTGAAATGGAAAGAAAAGAATAAAGTGGAAGAAAATGTTTTAATTTCCTAAGGCTATTCGATAAAAAAAAGGTTGATGTATAAAACTGCATCAACCTTTTTTTATATCTTATTTAAACAAGACAACTTTCATATATTTTATAAACAGATGAATTTTTAAACTTATTTGTTTGAATTCTTGTTTCAATGTTAGAAAATCCGGTTTAATTAATTATTCTTTATTTTGGTACTGGTAAGGATATCATCATCAGTTGACTTTTCATTTTTTAAAACTGTTTTCTTCTTTTTTAAATTAACGGCTTTATTTTTTTCATCTCCGTTGACATCTTCAGTAATTGATTCAACCTTGTTTACTTCAACCTGAACAGATGTTACATTCAGAGCATCATCATTCTTCTTAACATAATCAGTGATTGAATCTACTAATTTAAAAATATCTGTTGAAACGCCATTTGTACTATTTTTTGAAGATTCAGTTATTGAATTTATTTCATCTCTTTTTTCAACTTTAAGATCTTCAATTAAACCTGATTTTTCATTTAAATCTTTCGTATCGTCCCCTCTTTCCACACTTTTACTCAAATTTAAAACATCCCTGCACACTGCAATAAATAATTCGATCTGATTATCAAAATTTTCAATGAGTGTATTTTGATCATGCTCAAAAACATCAATTAATTCATCTTCTTCAAGCTTTCTTTTCTTACAATATTTTTTAATTCCGGTGATCAGTACTTCATAATCCTGAATTTCCCCTAGTTTATCCTGATACATTTTCAACATATCCAGTTTTGATTCTTCTATATTTTCCAGATAGGATAGAATCTCAACCCTGTAGCGGAATTTTTTAAACTCAATTCTGATTTTGTGAACATCTTCCGCATCATCAATGCTCCTGGACTGAATCCTTTCAATAAGTTTGTTGAGCGATTTACCGGTTTTACTGATTATTGTAGAAGTATCAATTTTAGATTTCTTCTTAATATTCGGGAATTCCAATTCTTTCTTTTTGCAAAACTTACTTACTTTTCCTTTAAGATCGGACTCAAATTCTTTTAAATAAGTGTGATATTTAATTATTTCAGGAGTTTGTTCAAGACTTTCGACTTTCAACATTTGAACCTGAATATCGCGAAGTTTTCCAAATAGCTTAAATGCCTTTTCTCCATTCTTGATTTTTGAAGGATTCATCTTGTAAGCCGCCAGAATTGGAAAGAGGCGTCTTAATAGCACTCTTTTAAGATGAATCTCATTTTCAGTCAGTTCATTTTCAATTTTCTGATATTTCTTAACAAGCTGATTGTATTTTCTTTTAATTGTATTCATCATTGTAGCTTTGAGGTTGAATAGTAATCATTGTTAGTACGATTAAGTTAATCATCTTTATGATTTTCCTCTTTTGATTCTTTTACTTTTTTGATTTTGATTTTAATCCCCAGATTTTTAAATGTATTTTTTAATCTTTTCCTATGCTTCACTTCAAACGATATAGCATATAATGAATTTTGAAGTACATCTGCATCTTTTAATAATTCACTGTAAGCATCATGAATTGTTTTTTTATCACTGTGATTGCTGATCGCAGTCTTGATAATTTCTATTTCTACTTCCGTAAAGATTTCTAATTCTCTTAATAAGTTCTCTGCTTCAATAGCACCTAACCTTGCATGTTCTTTTGAATACCCGAATTTATAAGTGTATATGTCGTGCAACATACCAATGATGGTAGAAAGTTCAACATCCAGTTTCCTTTTAATAGCCAACAGACTGCAATTCTGAGCCACACCATATAAGTGTATATAGCCATCCGGTCGCACATTCACATTTTCCTGATTCAGTAAAATTGTGTCCATTTCAATTCTTACTAATTCTAATCGATTCATTTGATTCTATTTATTTTTAATACAACATTTTACAGAACTTTATGTTCCCTTTTTTTTCTTAATAATGATATTTTCCAATGATATTTGAAGAATCCGGACATTTATATTTTACCTGAGGTTTTCACTGAAAAGATAAAATATACCTTTCATTATCGAAAGAGTATCTGGCCTGGATTAATAAGACAAATATAATAAAAAATCATTTTTCAGGTTCTATTAATCAGCTGAGTAATTTGAAGTGTAATACAATTGTAAAATGTTTTGCCTGCATTTGTAATCTTTTTGTAACTTATAAATAAAAAAAGGGGTTGTAAAAATCTTACAGGAAGTGAATCAGGAAAAAGTAGTATAGCTAATTATTATCCGTTTTACGAGGGTTCATTTATTTAAAATTAAACAATTCAATACTACAATTCAATTTTTGAAAGTTCAACATATTGAATTTCAAGTCATATCCTGATAGATTACAACTTAATTTTGATAGTTGGTTGTCACTTTATAGGTAATAAAATTAATGCTGAAAATTATCTGAACGATTTTTATGACAGTAATAATTAGCCTATTATTCTTTGTTTTTAAATGCCGGGAAACTGACAAAAATAATATTCCACACTAATTATTTCAGGATTTTTAAATATCGTATCAGGAAAAAGATACTTATACAAGTAATCAATCCGAAAACAGAAAATAAAATCATATTCGTTTCCATACCCTTCGACTTCATAACCAAAACCATAGCTGCAATAGCAATGGCCATGAAAACACAAAAGATCAACATAGTTGGAGCAAGCAGAAATCCAATACTTTTATTTTTAATCAAAGCAATACCTGTTAATAATAAAGCAGGTAAGCATATGGCTAAATCCAGTACATGCACGGGGTTTATTAATAAACCACTTTCAGTAATGCTTTTTGGAATTTCATTCATCCGGATTGATGGAATTAATTCAGAAAGCCAAATGATATAAAATAAAACGGCAATAGAAATTAAAAATATCCCGGTCGATTTTGTTGAACCCTTTTTAAGAAACCATTCAGTAACATTTTCCTGGAGTGAAGAAAGCACGAAATAAACTAGCGAATAAAAGGATAGCCCTAATATTAAACAATAAACAACGAAAAACCGGTTAAAATGCAATCCAAAACTGTAAATAGCATATGAATAGGCCAGATAAAATATCGCTCCACTCCAGATTAATAACCCCAATTTGCTTTTACGCCAGGCATAAAAAGAAGTAATTAAAAGAATTGGCACTACAACAAAAAGATTGACTATATCCTGACCTATTCCTTGTGAAGCATATAAAGTTGTTTCTCTCGCATACGTTGATTCAATAAAAACACCTGCATAACTTGCTATGGATGTGAAAATTGCTAAGGGAACTGACAATAATAAAATATTAACATCGTATTTTTTATTCAACATAGCTTCTTAATAAACAGAATTTTATTATTTTTCAAACAGAGTGAAAGCCAATGATTTTCATGTAATTATTTGAATTTTCACAACGATTTAAATTAAGTATCAAAAAAAAAATACGTTACACTTGTTTTTTACCGAGTTTTTCGGTCAGAAACAACCAATATTTTCTCTTTTTTTCGTCTGCTGTTTTTACAGGTCCATAAGTAATGATCTTTACCGGTTTTATTCCACAAAACTCTAAAATAGTTTTTTTCATTGAATGATGTCCCGGACTTCTATAGACTAGTGAATAATACCAGGTTGGAGTATCCATAGTGACAATCAGCCTTGCTGATTTCCCTTTTAATAATTTATCCCATAAAAGGGAATTCTCCCTGTATTTAAATGCAAACTGAGGAAGAAAAACCCTGTCGATAAGCCCTTTTAATAAGGCAGGATACGTTCCCCACCACGTTGGATAAACGAATACCAAATGATCGGCCTCAAGAATATCCTGTTGTATGATCAAAAGATCCGGTTCCAATTCTGTCCGTTCATGATAACCATGCATCAAAACCGGGTTGAATGTTAAATCTATCAGGTTGACTAATTTACAAACTGCACCTGTCAATTCAGCCCCTTTCCTGTAGCTTTCAGCCAGACTAAAGCAAAGACTCTGTTTATCCGGATGACCATTTATTATTAATATCTTTTTCATACAAACAGGCTTAATTAAGTTTATATTCTTAAATGATTACAAAGATATAGACTTCATGTTATGATGAAGTTACAATTTATTGGGATAAATTTATATCATTCACACATAGAATAGCTCCTTAAAAAACTAATATCATGTATTTACAATCCTTCAAGTGACGGAGAAGGGTAACAATTTAAAATTTACAATTATTCGTTTACTCCCGTCAGTTTCATTTCATCTGTGATTCCGCCCAGAGCATAAGAAGCTCAATAGAAATATATAAAACCCCAGGTCCGTTAGCTAACAGACCTGAGGTTTAAATCGGGAAGTAATATCATTTATCTTTGCTCCAAAGCCTTACTCCCAACCGTATTACCGGCGAAAGATCAACATTTGAGATCGAATAGGTGACATCTCCAAAATCAATACTTTTATCGCCCCGCACGTAAACATGCATGCCCGGTTGAATATAAAAGTAACGTCCGACAAAAAACTGATAACTTAATCCTAATCCTGAATCAATAGTGTGAATATCCTTGTGAATACCGGTACTTATTTGTTCAATATCGAAGGTATGAGATTCCAGATAGGTATAAAGTTCAAGATTACGCCATACATTATAACCTAAAAACAGACCGGGTGAGGTTCTATAAAAACGTTTGAAGTCAGCCGATGAATTATTCACTCCGGCAGTTTCAGCATTATACGTACCACCATTGATGATACTAAAGCGAACTCTGAACCGATCATACCGGTAGCCCACTGCAATGTGATACCCACCGGTGAGAAACATTGGGACAAGGCTTTCAACCTCTATGGCAGATTTTACTTCATAACTTTTAGAATGTGTTTTTACAATTGATTTCACATGCAAAGAGTCGCTTTGTCCATGCATAAAAACAGTTGTGACAGACAAACAGACAATAAATAAGATTTTCTTTTTCATACTGATAAACTTTGATTTTTTATGATGCAAAGGTCGGTATTGAAAAATAAATTCTTCTCCGCATTTGTTACCAAATGAACAGGAGTTTATCTTTTATTTCTTATTCTACTGAGAGATTTAGGGGCAACTCCCAGGTAATTGGCAATGTGATAGAGTGGAAGGCGCTGAAATGCCTGAGGAGATTCAGCAACAAGTTTCTGATAACGTTCTTCGGCAGACAGAGTCTGTAAATCAATACTTAGTTGTACGATTCTTAAGTAAGCCTGTTCGACCAGTAAACGACCAACCCGCTCCATGGCAGGTACCTGTTTAAATAATTCCTCCAATTCGTTTTGTTGAATCATAGCAGCCTGAGTTTGTTCAAATGCTTTTATATTCAGGTGTGAAGGAGTTTGACTAATTCGGCTCCGGTTATCAGTCACCCATTCGCCCTCAAAAGCAAAATCAGTGGTGATTTCATCTCCTTTATCAGTAAGTTGGTAATAAATCACTGATCCGGAAAGCAGAAAAGTGATAAAACTACATACTTCATTTTGCCTGAGCAGAATATCGCCCTTTGAAAAGATTTTCAACTGAATAAATGAGATTACGATCTCCCACTCTTTTTCAGAAAGAGATACATGTTTATTAAAAGATTCTTTTAAAAGTTCAATGTTCATAAAATCATCCATCAATAATTGAATTTATCCCGGCAAATATAGTGATTAATGTTTGATCGCTTTCATGATATTTTTATTTTTCAAATTCCACGAACTTATGATTTTTACTTTTTTACTTACATACCTGGAACAGGTAAAAATTCATGTACTTCCAGAGGTGCTCAATAAAGTGCCATAAAATTTTTAATTGCTTTATGTCAGTGAATCAGATTCAGAGTGCAAACTTTTTTAAATCAGCAAATTAATTTTTGTTTAGTTCTTATAGTAAACAAAATCAACCAATATTGGAGTCAATTAATTTAGTTCGTCAGGGATATTAATTTCAATCATCGATTTCACATATTCCTGTAACTTTTCATCTTTAAAATCAAACCAATCCTGCCTGATATCTGAATTATCGATAATATTTTTAAAATTTGCAAATGGCTTTCTGTTATTCAGTGCATAAACCAGTCTTTCCCTTAATTTGGAATTATCAAGCTGGTCAACAAATTTTTCCATTATTTTAAATGACTCGTTTGATTCCAATGGTTCTATGGTAATGTATTTTTTCCATCTGGTATATTTTGGTTTGAAGTCTTTTATAGACATTCCTGTTTCCATTTTATACATAGCAGGAGATGCGACCAATTCCTTTGGAAGTTCGTCAATTTGAAGGGTATTTGTATTCAGGAAACATACTAAACCGGCATCAATACTTCCGGCAATTTCTTTTACAGCATTGTTATACCTCTCCGGAATTTTTACTTCATTTTCTTCTTCCTCCGGTAAGACTATTTCTTCATTCAGATAATCAAGTATCTTTTGTAATGCTGTCGGGTCCTCCTTAACAGCTCGAATAATCATCAGGACCTCGTCCAATAGTTGATCTGTTTTCATAAAATTCAGATTAAATGATGGTTAAATAAGAAAGTAGTATAACAATATTTTAGAAGAAATGATTAAATATTGCAATCAAATATTTTGAAAATATCAGATACAACAGGTTCGTTAGATATCTTTGTTTAGAGTAATAACCACATTCCCTTTTTTGTGCCCTTTGTCAACATACCGGTGTGCCTCGACGATCTGTTCCATTGGATATACACGATCAATCACAGGCTTTATCTTTCCCGTCTCAACAAGTCCTTTGAGAAAAATCAGATCTTCCGCTTTAGGATTTAATGTTCCACCAATGAGTTTCTTTTTGGTAGTCAGGGAAGTCCATCGCATACGCATACTCAATGCCGGAGTAACAACAGCATGAAGAAAGGTGCCTTCTTTCTCCAATGACCGGATACAACCCGAATAGGGGCTTTTACCAACAGCATCAAAGATAACATCATACTTCTCACCGTTTTTAGTAAAATCTTCTTTGGTGTAATCAATCACTTTATCAACTCCCAGCGATTTTACCAATTTTACATTCGAGGTACTGCATACTCCGGTAACTTCTGCCCCAAAACACCTGGCTATCTGAACCGCATAAGTACCTACACTTCCTGAAGCTCCATAAATAAGCACTTTCTGCCCGGGCTGGATCGTTGCTTCCCGCATAAAATGCAAAGCTGTGCCACCGCCAAATGCAAGAACAGCGGCTTCCTCAAAAGAAATACCATCAGGTTTGACAGCTATTACTCCATCTTCGGGATAACATTTGTATTGTGCATAAGCACCAAAACTGTTATGTCCCGGAAAAGCAAATACATTATCACCTTTCTTAAAAAGTGTCACATTTTTTCCCACCGATTCAATTCTTCCTGCTAATTCCACACCCAAAATATCTTTTTTTGGTTTTCTAATACCAAGTGCTATCCTTGCAGGAATCCAGAAAGAAATTGGTACTTTGAAACCTCTTACTCTGGAATCAGCAATAGTCACCGAAGTTGCATAAATTTTAATAAGCACTTCATTCCCCTTTGGAGTGGGTTTTTTTACGTCTCTGAATTGAAGTACTTCCGGTGGACCGTATTTAGTACAAATAACTGCTTTCATGTTGTTGTGATTTTTAGAATTTACTTTAAGGCTATTGTCAATCAACTTTTTTCGTTAAGCTCGCTAATGA
>Ga0302271_10004286_pt1 | contig 11491 bp, 3 predicted proteins | sample III_Bog_N1_1_FD_198767 | JGI IMG/M metagenome (GOLD analysis project Ga0302271, IMG submission 198767) | Peat permafrost microbial communities from Stordalen Mire near Abisko, Sweden - III_Bog_N1_1 | ecosystem: Environmental > Terrestrial > Soil > Wetlands > Peat | place: Sweden: Abisko... | reverse complement strand
TCATTATTAATAGGAACTCCATCAACTACAAAAAGAGGTTGATTATTTCCACCCAATGATGAAAATCCGCGCATAATTACACGGGTTGAAGAACCGGGTGCTCCTGAAGCTGAAGTAATTTGAACACCAGGGACTTTACCTTCCAAAGCATTTAAAGCACTACGATTGCCCGTTGAAGTAATTTCGTCTGAAGAAACAGTTGTAGCTGAATATCCCAACGCTTTTTGTGATCGTTTGATACCAATTGCAGTTACAACTACTTCATCCATTTGTCTTGAATCCGATTCAAGTTTAATGGTCATGCCATTTCTTGCTTCAACTTCTACTGTTTTCATTCCCACATAGGAAAAAACCAAGTTTGTAGCATTTTCTGGTAAATTAATTCTAAATTCACCATCTGTATTTGTTATAGTACCATTTGAAGTACCTTTAACCCTTACAGTAGCACCAATAATCGGTTGCCCATCATCTACGGAAAATACTTTTCCCGAAATCGATTTTGTTTGAGCGTTAACCAAACCTACACCCACCAAAATCAGGCAAGCCAATAAGAACGTTAGTTTTCTCATAAATTTAACATTTTGTTTATTAATCTTCTTTAATTTGCGTTTATTCCAGTGAATTTCATAAAAACAGCATACAAAATTAGAGCTTTAAAATTTATAAAACAAGTGATTTTGATGATAAAAAGAAAATATATACAGTTTTATTGTGTCAAATTGTAGTCAGAATAGGTTTTTTATAGTATCGTTTAGTTCATAAATACATTTTTTATGATTTATATAATTATTTATTACATTATGATAAAGCATGTTACATTCATTCTATTCACATATATCATATTGATTCTAATTTATGTGAATAAATTGAACTTAAAAGATAATTAATGAAACTTTTTTCATTTTAAGAGTGCATTTAACATTTTAATCAGGAGAAATAACTATATCATCGGGTATTATAGTGCAAAATCACAGTAATAAATGATGTTATTATGCATAATGTTTCAATTTTGATAGTACACCTTACAAATAGAAATGATAATATTGTTTTGGTTTTCTGAAAAGAGAATAATATATTTTTGGAATAAAGATCGTAACCGAGAGAGTCAAATTAACCACATTACGTGCTTATGTCATTAGTTTATTGAAAGTTACTTAACAATATTACACTTCCTTAAATTTATATGGGCACATTTTTTTTTAAAGTCTGTATTTATTTATTTAACTACTTGGGTATCAAAGTTATTAATTTTAACTAATCTCTATCGTTAACATATCATAAATTCATAATACTGATTATTTGAAACAAAATCATTATTTAATTTATCACAATTCAGTGGTTGAAATTCATTTTTCTTTAAGTCAATTTCTGAGTATCAAACTGGCATTTTTTACAAACTTTAAATAGGCTAAAGCAAACATTTTGTCAAAATATTTTAATTCAGAAATCTTTGTTTTTCTTTCTGGTATATCAAAGTTAAGATTGATTAGATAAAAAGAAAAGATGAAATGACTGCTTAAGTTCACTCTATTCGTTGGAGAAATGGTATTTAAATATCGGTTGGTTGTTATGGAATTTTTCTTTAAGCTTGTTTATAAAAAATCAAATTATAAGGAGCAATATAAGTAATTAGTAATGAATAATTAATAATTACCATGACATTGATTTATAATCTAAAGTCGATGAACAAATAAATCATTAAATATCTACAATTATTTAATATGAACTCCTAAAATTCGGATAAAAAAAAAGGGAACTATTCAAACGAACAGTCCCTCTTTTTTTATCAATTATTGAATAGTCAAAACATTGGTAACAACATAAGCATTTGAAAATCATTCAAGAGTTTACCGGCATTATGCACATTAAACGTATGCATAATTTCGTTGTTTGTTTTTTCTTCATTTATAGAACTTATTGATGCCAATAAAAAAAAGAAACAATTGAATACCATTATTCAATTGTTTCTTTCTATTTTCACTTATTTAAGTGTTTAAGCTTATTGTCTTACGTCAACTTCATACATAAGACGATTCTTACTAGCGTTATAGTAACAATTTAAAACAAATGTTCTGGTTACCGGATTATAATAATTTATTTCATCTGGATGTGCAGGAGGTGCAGGTAAAGATGCAGGATCACCCGTAAATACAGGCCACATACCACCTACAACTGTACCGTCATCAGCAATAACAGTAGCAATAACTTTAAAACAGCTTACACCATCAACAAGGATTGGATCTGTTGTTATTTGAATTTTTGTCCTATAACCTGTATAGTTTCCAAATCCTCTCTTTATAACAGTATTTGCATCTAAAGTACTAAATACTTCAATAGTGTTATCCGCAATAAACTCTGTAGGATTACCAGAACGAACGCGATATCCTGAACATAGGTAATCACCATCCCATTGATTTTTAATTCCAAATTTTACATATCCCTTGATCAGGTTACTTAACTTATATTTCGGGTCACTTACTGCGGTAATTTTAACACCAAAGATATTGGAAAGAGCTACATTTGAAGGATTAAACTTCACAGCTATATATGCTGTGTTAGTACCTGCTTTAATGACTACCTGATTTCCTGCATTTAGAACAGCAAATTTTGAAGGATCATTGATTGCACTTCCGTGTACAACTGCTGAATCCATAATTGGATCAGTTGCATCTAACAATTTATATGTAACAGTCACGTCGCTGGTTGCCACTGACGTCAGATTAACCGGGATAAACTTAACGATGGTTGTATCTCGATTAACCAGGTCGAAGCCCATTGTAATAGTATTTGTTGTATCAGTTGAAGTTAAATGAATCTCAACAAAATTATTATTTCCCGGTTTAATGCCAATTTGATTATTATCATACTCACTGTCTGTCAGGCAAGCCGTAAGCGATAATGCTAAAGCCAGTGTCAGAACAGGAAAAATTTTATATATTATCTTATTCATAATTATTTTTTGTTTTTAAGTTTTTAATTATGTTATGGTTTGCTTTCCTAGTAGAGCAGCAAACCATAACATGAATTTAATTTCTCTTATCAGGGTTGCCAGAATAATTTTTCAGTAAATAATTGATCCATTGTCCTTTTTGGCAGATTTGACGAATTCGATGTCAATTCGGTTTGTGGATAAGGCAATACATTGGGCAAACTGGCGGCTCTGTTAGAATTATTAGACAAATAACCAACAGGCAATACCAATACACCACGTCTTAAATCCGACCATGATTCGACAGGATCAATACCGCATAAGGAAATGTATTTTTGATAGGCAATAAATTTCACCTTTTCAGCCACACTTGTTCCTGAATTGGCCCACTGTGCAGTAGGTTCATTGGTAATATACCTTGCAGCATTCACTTCAGCACTGTCAACTTTTAGAAAAACAAAAGACTGCGTAATGGCACTTTCAAAGAGAGTTCGCGCAGCTGCATCTCCACCGGGTAACCAACCTCTTGCTGTAGCTTCAGCCTGGAAGAAAAGACTTTCGAATGAAGGAAGTATAAACTGATCCTGATCAGGGGTTCCGGGATAAATTTCCGAACCTACTATAGTTTTACCATTAGGAATTTTTGTTCCGCCCAAAGAACCGTAATCAGTACCACTAATTGGAGCCAGATAGAATCTGTCAACTCTTAGGTCAGTTCCTCCCAAAATACCAATAAAATAATTATTAGGCTTATTATTCGTAGTTGCCGGAGCAGCTGCCGGAGTCAAACCGTAGGCTGCATAAAATGGATTTTGTTTGTCAACAGAATTAGAATAACCAGGGTTAACACCTACATCTTCTCCAGCTGCAAAAAGACCTCCATCAGTTGCTATTTTAGTTAATTGAGCTGCCGGAGGTGTAAAACCTGACATTTGCGATTGACGTAAAAACATACGCAACTTAACCGTATTAGCCAATTTTTTCCATTTCACGATAGATGCTTTCAAATTGCTTCCACGGGCAAAAATCAAATCTGTATTGACAAATGAGGAAGTTGGAATTTTTGCATTTAAGTAAACAATTGCCTGATCCAGTTGAACCAATAAGTCAGCGTAAATATCGGTTGCCGAAGTATATATCGGACGAGGATATTTCACATAATCAAAAGCCTGCGTATATGGCATTGCTCCAAATTGATCGACACCTTCCTGCCATAGCTTAGCCGACAATACAATAGAAGCACCGGCTAATACTGAGTCATTTACGGCAATAGCCCTGTTTTTAACCTGATACATATCAAATAAGATATTGTAGGTTTCATCCCAGTTGTTTTCTGAAAAGGTATTGGCTACCTTGTAGGTAGTTTCTTCCTGCTCTACGATAAAGGTGCCCGAACGGGACCAATATCCCATCCAGTTATTCAGGTAAACAAACCGGGTAGCAGCACGAACCCCAACTGCATTCTGAGCCTGTGTGAAAATCACATCAGGAGTTACATTATCTCCGGTCACCCGGTTTGGATCTTTATTCACATCCAAAAAGCTAGTGCATGAGCTTGTAGCCAGGACAACAGCTAAAAGCGATAACATCTTTATATTTTTTATTTTTTTCATTTCTCTATAGTTTTATAATTATTAAAACTGTACGTTAACTGTTGCTCCATAAAATCTTGATGATGGTGTTTCATAAACGCTACTTACACCACTCGTATTAGCATTTGCATTGTTAGCAGTATTACTAAATTCAGGATCACCCCATTGGTTCGATTTAGGAAGGAACATTAATAAATTCTTTCCAATTAAACTGAGTGACGCTTTCTTCAGGAAATTAGCATTATTCCTCAGGAATTTTGCCGGAAGATTATATGTAATATTCAATTCACGCAATCTCCAGGCTGCTGCACTTACAAAGTAATTGGTTGCAACACCTGTATTTTGGGTCTTGCTGGTCCAGAAACCATAATTTCCATCAGATACAAGCCTGTTCGTATTAGCTACGTAGACCGGATTATTATTAGCATCTACGCCCGATTGGTATACTGAATTCGGGAATACAAATCTCTGACGGTCATATTCTGCCGAACGGGCTGACATCCCTGAGAAGTCCATATCGGCACCGGCTCCTGCATAGAAGTTATGTCCGCCTTTATAATCCCAGGTCATCGATACGCTGAAGTTACCAACTGAATACGAAGGCGAAATACCGATGATCCAGAGTGGCAAACTTCTTCCTTTATTGATTAATGATGAAGATACATTTGGATTTCCGGAAGCATCCACAATTACTTTACCAGTCTTTGGATCTCTTTGATAATCCGTCATCTGGAAGCTAAATGCAGGTTGTCCTACAATAGCTACCTGATTTACGGTTGGGTTACTGGCAGCATTTTGAATAAACTGCGAATTACCGGCCAATACTACCGGTACATTTCCCTGGGTGGCTGTTACTTCATTGTTGTTATAAGTAGCATTCATACGAATGTCAAAATGACCATTTCCAATTTTGAACAACGGGGTCAACGACAAATCCATTTCAACACCGTAGTTACGGAAACTGGCAGCATTGGTTAATGATACCGGATAACCGGTTGCCCATGATTGAGACACACTTAAAATTTGATTGGTACAATCCTGATTGAAGTATGTTGCTTCAACATTCACACGATCTTCCAATAAACGGAGTTCGAAACCACCTTCTGAAGTGGTAACAAATTCTGGTTTTAAATCCGGATTAGGAATGGTGTTCCCTGCTGTAAAACCTACATTTTTTCCATAAGGAAAACCAGGATTCGAAAGGGCATAACCCGATTGAAGTGGAATTGGATATACAGCTTGTGTTGAATAGGCATTGATATTCACGTTACCTGATTTGTTCAAGGCACCCCTTACTTTCAGGTATGAAATTGAATTATCTTTTAATGACGGGAAAATATCCGACAGAATCAACGAAGCATTGGCTCCCGGATAGAAAACCGATTGATTGGCAACTGCTAAACGGCTATCCCAGTCATTACGACACGTTAAATCCAGGAAGGCAAAGTTTTTATACCCAATTGTAAAGTTACCATAGGCAGATACTAACCGGCTGGTGATTTTTGCATTGAACGGATAAACCGGTACATTGGCATCACCCGAACGGACAGACGGATTGTACAATCCGGGAATTGATAAATCGTTTCCTCCCAGGGCCACATCCGAATAATCATTCGAACGTATAGTAGATCCACCCAGGTACTTGAAATTAAAATCATTGGAAGTAACTTCTCCACTCAGGAAGGCATCCACATTGATACGACTGGTAATAGACATATCTGAAAAAGTCAGACCAGGTTGATTGTGATATTGCGTAGAGCTACGTTTTAAAACATTCAGGGTATAATCTGATACCACCATCGGGGCATCCGTATTTTGGTAAGTAGCTACCGAAACATTCGAACTGGCTTTCACATCGGCTTTTAACCATTTTGCAAATTTATAGGATAAATCTACGTTGCCAATGATATCGTGTGTGGTCCCTTTTTGACGCAAAGAGGCAATAATCCAATACGGATTAAAGGCATATTCACAAAAATAATTATCGTATTTTCCCCATTGACTGTTTAAATCTTTATATTGTAAAAGAGGAATATTGGCACCTGCCTGAAGAAGGTTAGCCAGGATACTTCCGGTATACGAACTGGTCGTCAAATTAGGCATGTCGGCTTCATTCACTACATCATATGTTGAATTTGTATAATTCACGTTGTAGTTAACCGACAATTTATTATACTCCTTACCGGAACTAAAACGTAAAGTAGTTCTGTTATTTTTATCATTTGGCATCAACCCCTTAATTTCAGCATTTGTAACGCTTAAGAAGTAGTTTTTGCTGGATAATGAAATTGCATTCTGGAAAGTCATACCGGTATTCCAAAAGTCAATCTTATCATTTTTGTGAATAGCACTGTAAGGTCCGGTTTGTTGAACATACTTACCTGGGTTATTAATGTCTTGTGCTAAAATACCGATTGGTTGAATAGAACCATCAAACTTGGGTCCGTAATTTTGATTTTCAATCGGAGAATAGATGGTATTTCCAAATATATCGGTGCTTTCACCACCCCAACCGCCGAAGGAGGACTGCATTTTAGGAAAGTAAGCAACGCGGGTTGCCTGCAGCGAAGAAGTAATAGATACAGCAGTCTTTTCAGTATCTCCTCTTTTTGTAGTGATTAAGATTACACCGTTTACAGCATCCGGTCCGTACAAGGCAGCCGAAGCAGCACTCTTCAGAACAGTCACGTCCTGAATATCTTCCGGAGCAATTGAATTCAGATAACCGATACTCACCGGTGAACCATCCAATACAAACATAGGCTGGTTGTTACCCGTAAGAGATCGTATACCACGAATGTTCATTTTTGAGTTTTCAAATACACCGCTATTAGTAGTGGTGATATTCAACCCTGAAATTTTACCATTCAAAGCCTGCGCTACGTTCGTAGAATTTGCCTGGGTGATAAATTTGTCCTTAATAGTGGTAGCAGCATAACCAACTTCCCGTTCCTGCCTTTTAATTCCAAGTGCGGTAGCTACAACCACTACTTCATCCATTTGACGTGTGTCGGCTTCTAACCTTACTGTCATGTTGTTTTTTGCTTCCACTTCCTGTGTTTTCATTCCAACAAATGAAATCAAAAGACTTTTACCATTTCCGGGTACATTAATTTTAAATTTTCCATCTGTATCGGTGATGGTACCTACAGTTGTACCCTTTACCATTACAGTAGCTCCAATAACAGGTTGCCCATCATCTGCGGAAAATACATTTCCCGAAATAGATTTTGATTGAGCATTAACCAAACCTATGCCCACCAAAAACAGGCAAGCCAATAAGAACGTTAGTTTTCTCATAAATTTAACATTTTGTTTATTAATCTTCTTTAATTTGCGTTTTTTTCTACTTGTACTTGTAATCACTGTGCAAAAATAAAATATTTATGTGTAGTAAACAAGCGTTTTTGATGACAAATAGAAATATTATGCATATTTTTTGTGTCAGTTTGTAGGCAAGCTGAAATTCCCATGTATGAATACTTATAATTTAACTCTTTTTTTATTATTTAACACTACTATATATCGCTATATATGTGATAGTTAACTTTGATAAATAGTTAATTATTTATACATATTTAATATCTGTCAACAAAGTGAAATTGAAACAGAAGAAAAAAAACTTTTTTTTATTTATCCTCACATTTAACGTTTGCTGTGTTAATTAGACCCTAAAAACGGATTAAAATTAAGCATATTTCCATCATATAATGATATTCATCATCATTTTGCACCCGTTTTAATCCGTCAACTTACAATTAGAAACTAAAAAGAAAGAAAGTAGTTTTGTTAGATAACTGATTATATATACCAAAATAAATATAAAACAGAATTAAATCGATACAATTTGTTATCAAAACTTAGATTATAAGCATCGTTTAAAAGGGATGCAAATTCTTCCAGATATTCATCTTTATTCTGTTTGATTGTATTGTAGTTTGAATCAAAAGAACACTTTTTACAAGTTTCAATATGTAATCAGGATAATGAGTAAGGATGTTGAGTTGAAAGATGTCAGTATGACTAACGAACAAACCGATTGCCGGAGAAATTGACCGAATTATCCTGAAATAGTACTCCATTTTAAAAAAGAACATTTACAGGAATGTGTATATGGGAAAGAGAATAGAAGGATCAATGGAATCTATTTTGCCGACAAAACTTAAAGACCCACTATAAATAAGAAACAAAGTACTTATAAATTTCTTAAAGAGGCTGATTTCCACAGATGATTTTTTAATGTAAGAAATTAAGAAAGAGATTATCCACAGATTTCACAGATATACATAGATAATTTAAATTAATTATCTTCAATGTCCATGAAAAAATTAGTTTTAAATAGTAAAGTGATACAAGGAGCGATTGGTACATTCCGACCTGTCGGAAAAGCTCCGACATTTTAGTAGAACTGGCGTAATTGAACATATAGACTATCAAGAAGTACCAAAATCTGTTTTTAAGAAATAGGACTTTTTTTTTGCGGATAATAATTATATAGCATATTCACCCTCATTATCTACCATTTAAGTCAACCTACGGAATAAACAACAATCAAAACGGAACATATTGTATCAGAAATAAACGCACAAAAAAACCTCTGTAAACGATTAGTTTACAGAGGTTAATTAAAGTGACCGCGGCGGGATTCAAACCTGCAACCCCCACATCCGTAGTGTGGTACTCTATTCAGTTGAGCTACGCAGCCATTAGTTTTCTTTAGCGAGTGCAAAGATAGGCTTTTTTTTAATACTACAAAAGGTTTTAGTAAAAAAGTTTATTTAAGTTCAACGTTCCATGTTCCGTGTTCAACGTTCCGTGTTATGGGTTAATGAATCAATATGAGTTTAATGATGTTCTTGGTTCTTTGTTCTCGGTTCTTTGATCTTGGTTCAATTTAACATCGGCAACTTTCATTACTGGTTTAATAGATAATCTGATAAACGCGGAACGCGGAACACGGAACGCGGAACGCGGAACGCGGAACACGGAACACGGAACGCGGAACGCGGAACGCGGAACGTTTATGCGATCACAAAGTCGAGTTGTTTCTTATCCAGGTTTGCTTTTGCCACTTTTATTGTAATTTCATCACCGAGCTGGTACTTTTTATGCAATTTACGTCCGATCAGGCAATAGTTTTTATCATCAAACGTATAATAGTCATCATCCAGGTCACGGATTGGAATCATTCCTTCGCATTTATTCTCAATCAGTTCGACATAAATGCCCCACTCGGTAACTCCCGAGATTACGCCATCGAACACCTGGCCCAACCTGTCGGCCATAAACTCTACCTGTTTGTATTTTATGGAGGCACGTTCGGCATTCGAGGCCAGTTGCTCCATATCCGAACTATGCTTGCAATATTCCTCCCATTCAGCAGCATTTACGCTCTTTCCGCCTTCGGCATACTTTTCGAGCAGACGATGTACCATCATATCCGGATAACGTCGTATCGGGGACGTAAAGTGGGTATAGAAGTCGAAAGCCAGTCCGTAATGACCCAGGTTGTGTGTTGAATAGACTGCCTTAGCCATAGAACGAATGGCCAGGGTCTCAATCAGGTTTTGTTCTTTTTTACCCTGCACTTCATCGAGCAGCGAATTGATGGAAGCCGAAATGGCAGTTTGTTTTCCACTGGTCTTCAGATTATATCCGAATCGCTTAATAAATACGGAGAAAGTATTCAGCTTATCCGGATTTGGCACATCATGAATTCTATATACAAAAGTTTTTGCCTTCATCCCTTTGCCCGGCTTGCCAATATGAGTAGCCACTGTTTTATTGGCCAGCAACATAAACTCTTCAATCATTTTATTGGCATCCTTTTGTTCTTTAAAGAATACGGAGGTTGGTTTTCCTGTTTCATCAATTTCAAAACGCACTTCCACCCTGTCAAAAGCAATGGCTCCGGCTTCAAACCTTTTAGCACGTAGTATCTTTGCCAACCGGTCCAGCGTGACGATTTCCTCTTTCAGATCGCCTTCACCCGTTTCAATAATGACCTGTGCTTCTTCATAAGCAAACCGGCGATTACTGCAAATTACAGTCTTCGAAATATCGTAATGTTGTATTTCCGCTTTGTCGTTCATCTGAAAGATGACAGAATAAGTCAGTTTATCTTCGTTAGGACGAAGGGAGCAGATCCCATTCGATAAATGTTCTGGAAGCATAGGGATCGTTCTGTCCACCAGATATACGGATGTGGCACGTTGTTCTGCTTCAGTTTCAATAATACTCTCAGGACGGACATAATGAGTCACATCGGCAATATGAACACCTACTTCCCAGAGTCCGTTATTCAATTTTCGTACGGAGAGTGCATCATCAAAATCCTTGGCATCGCGAGGGTCAACGGTGAAAGTAGTTACATTTCGCATATCGATACGTTTTGCAACTTCTTCGGGTGTAATCCCTGCATCCATTTTTTCTGCCACAGCCTCTACATCAGCCGGATATTTGTAGGGCAGTCCAAATTCTGCCAGGATAGCGTGCATTTCGGTATTATTATCTCCTTTATCGCCAAGCACATCGATCACTTCTCCAATCGGGTTTTTTGCATTTGGTTCCCAGGAAGTCATTTTTACAATTACTTTTTGTCCTGATTTTCCTCCGTTTAATTTGTTTTTAGGGATAAATATATCATTGATCATAATCCTGTTATCCAGAATAAGGAAAGCATAATTATCAGAGACATCCAGGATACCTACAAATGTATCCTGTCCCCTTTTCACAATTTCCACGACTTCACCTTCCGGATCTTGTCCTTTACGACGGGCATACAGAAAGACTTTAACAGTATCGTGCAACAAAGCATGATTGGTCTTTTGTTCCGGAATAAAAACTCTTTCACCACCATCGTCCGGATTCATATATGTTTTCACACCCTGTCTTTCAATGGTTCCGGATATGTAACCACCCCTTGAATTGACTTTAAACATTCCACGTGAAATCTCTACCAAAAAATCTT
>Ga0302271_10004282_pt1 | contig 11503 bp, 9 predicted proteins | sample III_Bog_N1_1_FD_198767 | JGI IMG/M metagenome (GOLD analysis project Ga0302271, IMG submission 198767) | Peat permafrost microbial communities from Stordalen Mire near Abisko, Sweden - III_Bog_N1_1 | ecosystem: Environmental > Terrestrial > Soil > Wetlands > Peat | place: Sweden: Abisko... | reverse complement strand
CGGCATAGACCCCGATTCCTTTAATCAGGTCCACAGCCGATATTACAGCTCCACTCTTAAAATGATAGGTATCCAGCAATGTTTTCATTTCCGGTTTGTAGCCGGGTGACCACAGCCAGATGCTGTTGGCTTTATCCTTGCCTGCAGCAGCTCGTTTCAGGTTCACCGGATGGTTTTCAAGCAGCTCCTGCGACCGTAAGGTCAGTTCATTCAGAAAGTCAGCCGTATCTTCGGCTTCGGGAGTTTCAGCCAGGATCATCACATCGGCAAACGGGGTTCCGGGGACATCATGCGGTGGGGTGCAGTCCAAATGTTTATTCCCGCCTTTCATTTTAAACAAATGGCGGTAGGACACTCCGGGGAAGAAATTCGCCTCGTCAGATCCAAGTTCATCCTGTAAAAAAAGAATCAGTTCGTGGGCTTCTTCATTGCTGATATGCCCTGCCGAGTGATTCTTTATCTTTCCATCTTCAATACAAATTAGGTTGCAACGCATGGCCATTTCACCTGGTTCAATCACCACGCCCATGCTCGCCGCCTCCAGGGAGCCACGACCTTCGAACACCTTGTTCAAATCGTACCCAAGAACACTCATGTTGGCAATTTCACTTCCGGGTAAAAAACCTTTTGGAATCGTATCCAGCAATCCGTTTCTTCCCAGAGCTGCTATCCGGTCAATGTTAGGTGTGTTCGCTGCCTGTAGTGTTGTTTTATTTCCCAATGCTGCAATCGGCTCATCCGCCATGCCATCGCCAAGTATAATTATATATTTCATAACCCCTAGCCCCTAAAGGGGAATTAAATTAATGTAAATAAAATTCTAATTTTATAGCTACCTTTCTAAAGCCCCTTTAGGGGTTTGGGGTTTCTATTCCAAAAAATCCTTGTAATCGGGCAAGGCATCTTCAAATTTCTTGACCGCTTTGTCCAACGGTAAATTGCTTTCACCACCGGCAGCATTTAAATGCCCACCTCCGTTAAACAAATCAGATGCCACTTTGTTTGCAGGAAATGTTCCTTGTGAGCGAAATGAAATCTTTACCCGTTCGGAGTCTTCGCGCATGAATACCGAAAAATCGACCCCTGCTATCGAAAGGGGGATATTCACGAATCCTTCGGAATCACCGTTAATGTAATTAAACTCCGACAATTCCTTTTCTGTCAGGGTAATCAATGCTGCCCGGTATTCGGGATATACCTTCATCTTGTGATACAGACAGAAGCCCATCAACCGCAACCGATCCACCGAATAGGTGTTAAAAACCTTGCGGTAAATTTCATCCTTATCCACACCGATCTTGATTAATTCGGCAATGATGATATATATTTCCTGATTTGTTGAATTGTAGGTAAAACCGCCGGTATCGGTCATCATGCCGGTATAGATACATTCGGCGCAAGCCAGGTTGATCATGGAAAAATCGCCCATACGGCAAATCAAGCGGAAGATCAACTCACTGGTCGAAGAGATCTCCGGATAGGAAACCCTCACTTTCGCAAATGTATCGGGATTTAAATGATGGTCTACTAAGATTTTGTCAGCAGGCGAATTCAGGACAGCTTCTGCCATCTTGCCCATGCGGCTTGCCGTATTAAAGTCCAGTGTAAAAATCAATTCAGCCGCAGCAATCAATTCGTCTGCCTTTTCCTTCGAATTATCGTAATCGAGCACCAGGTTTGATCCGGGCATCCAGTTCAGGAAATTCGGGAATGGATTCGGGACAATCACCACAGGTTCTTTGTCAATGGTCATCAAATAGTGCCATAACGCCAGCGATGACCCAATGGCATCACCATCAGGGCCTACATGCGCCACAATCACTATTTTATCAACATTGTCAATGGCTTTCTTCACCTTGGAAATAAGTTCCTCGGCTATAATTTTTGAAATCATTTGTCTGGTTTTAATTTGAATGCAAAAGTAGCAAAAAAATACGATTATGAGAGGATTTTAAGTATTACAAAGTTAATCTTTAATATTCAGAATATAAGCACCCTGTTCAGCCACCGGGTAAAATCCAATCCCTCGTTTCTGGCAGCATTGCCGTATAGCTTCGGTGTACCATTTCGAGATGCTCTTATCCACGATGATTTTTCGGGGATGCACACATTCCAGCATCTGATCTATCCGGGGTTTCAGGTGGTTACCAATGACCAGGTAGTCGAGTTCGAGGGGTGTCCCGGTTGTTTTTTTCTTCAACAGGTCCCGTGTCAAAACCAGAACCCGTAGGCCTTCGTACCCAGCAAATCCATCACTGAACCAGTTGTTTGTAGTGAGAAAGAAGGGTTTCTCCAGTTTTTGGTTTTGCCAGAATGCCTTCGCGATCCGTTCCAGTTCCAGCGAATCAGTTGTAAACACAGCATTCTGATTCCGGTTGATGAAACTGACATGGGTATTTTTCTGCCCGGCATACACGATCATTCGTTTCGTGTTCAATGTATGGTAGTTTGCCTGAAGGCTGAACAGGCAGGCGATTAACAGGGATGCCAGGCCCACCACCAGGGGTGTAAACTTCCGGCTGAAATAATAACCTGACAGGCAGAAGATTGCCAGGAACAGGACCAGCGATTGCCTGATGTCCAACGAAACATGCCATACCGAATACGGTAGATGCTGAACGGTACTGATTACAAAATTTAACAGCCATACCGATTTATTCAACAGGAACCCTATACCCACGGACAAATAAGGTATGTATGATACTAACAACAACCCGATGGCCAGGTAAATGATGATGGTGGAAAGTGGTATGGCTATGAAATTGGTAAGCAGGAAGTAATTCGGGAACTGCTGGAAATAATACAGCGTGAAAGGTGTTGTACCCACCTGGGCTGCCAGGGAAACCGTGAACATAGTCCAGATAAACCGTACAGGCCTTGTTGTTGGACTGTAAAGTTTATCAAGGATTGGTTTAAAAAATAGTATGCTCAACACGGCTGAGTAGCTTAACTGAAATCCAACATCATACAGACTGGCAGGATTTACCAGCAACATGGCCAGGCAGGACATGAAAATAGTATTGTATATCTGTGATTTACGATCAAAGCAGGTTGCCAGAGTAATGAACGAAAACATGAGGGCAGCCCGGATCACGGGCAATGACAATCCGGAGAGGAAAGCATAAGCCCATAAAAATAACATGATAAGCAATGCCCTGAATACCTTTTGTCGTTGCGTTTTATTCAGAAACCCCAACAAAAAAACCATGACCACATACACCACGCCCACATGCATCCCGCTCACCGAGAGAATATGCACCACCCCCGTTGCACTGTAACTGGCAAGTATGTCCGGTTGCAGGTCGTCGGTATATCCAAGTGTCAGAGCAGCCAGAACGCCAAATTCATCTCCCCGTATATTAAATTTACGGTATACCTCCAACAGGTAATTCCGGCAGTTGGCTGCTGCCCTTCGAATTGAAAAAGTGGTATTCCGGTCCGTCATCCGCCAGCATCCTGAGGGGATGTAGCAGGTCGCTCCCACCCCTTGCCGTTTCAGGTAAGCCGCGTAATCAAACCCATCCGGATTCAACGCTCTTTCCGGTGGAGCGAAATCTGCTTCCACCAGCAACCTGTCACCAAACAGGAGTGTTGAGGCAGCCTTCTCTTTTTGAAGATAGAGTATGGCTTTTCCACGGGCAGGCTTCCACGAAGTATCGAAAAATTGGAGCACATCTACCTTGCAAAGATAGGAGTTGGCCTTCTCAACCGGAGCGGATGTCAGCTCAACCCTATAAATCCCTTTTTGGTGCAGATGATCGAATACATGTTCTTTTTCACGTTCAGCAGATAACTGGTACCCCAGGGAGAGCATGAAAACAAAAATTCCGCAGCCAAACAGCCAACGGAATTTAAATTGGAGTGAAGGAGTACGAAATATAAACGATAAGCCAACTAACAGAACTGACAAACCAAAACAGGCATACGTTACCCCGTGAAGCAACTCCACAGTTTGGTATAAGATAATACCAACTATAAACGGGAGCAACAAACGAAAAAAAGGAGTTCGTTGCAAAAATTCCATACGCTAGTTGTTTAACATCCGGTGTATTGTCTCTATGGGATTCGGGGTATTAAAAACGGCACTTCCTGCAACCAGCACATTCACGCCACTCTCAAAAAGCTGGGCTGCGTTATCTACATTCACACCACCGTCGACTTCAATGACGCAATGTGCATCCTTCTTTTTAATTATTTCTCGTAATTCGGCAATGCGGTCATAGCTTGCTTCTATAAACTTCTGCCCGCCATAGCCTGCATACACAGTCATCAGCAGCACCAGGTCAACCTTATCAACGAAGGGTTCCAACACACTCACCGGCACATCCGGGTTAATGGTAATACCAACTTTAATTCCTTCGGCTTTAATCAGTTCAATCACTTCCAATGGATTTTCTGTCGTTTCATAATGAAACGTTAGGATATCCGCCCCTGCTTTTGCAAAACGGGAAACATATTTTTCGGGATGTACTATCATCAGATGCACATCAAGCGGCTTGGAGCAATACTTCTTTGCAGCTTCCAGCACCGGGAATCCAAAGGATATATTCGGCACAAAGGTCCCATCCATCACGTCGAAATGCAGCCATTCCGCCTCACTTGCATTAATCATTTCACAGGCTGCCTGCAGGTTCCCGAAATCGGCGGATAACAAAGATGGAGATATTATTTTTTTCATAATGTAATAAATACAGTGTAGGGCATGAATGAAAACGAACCACATTAGGCACACAAGAACACACTGAAAAAACAAAGATGATGTCAAAACAGTAAAACAACTGAAATACTATTTTTCTTCAACTATCTGATTATTTTTCACATAGAAAAGTCTACTGTTTTCTATTGTGCCTGATGGGGTGATTTTTTAAAATCATGCAAATATAACAAAAAAAAGACCTCCAAATATTTGGAAGTCTTTTTTTTTAATTTAAATACCATTCAACGTACTGATTTTCGGTAATTCGTTCTGCCCGGTAAGTAGACGCAAACTGAAGAATCTTTTGCAATGTGGCCGCTTTTGGCTCCAATTGATGGCGGTTTTCAAGCCTCTTTGTTTCGGAATTTAAATCAGTTTTTTTTGGTGAGGTGGAAAAGTTTTGCATAGGCACTCTATAAATTTTAAACATTATAGACTTAAAACGGACACGAATGCAAATTAGTATATTTCGTTTGTTATTTTTTATCGGGCCCAGCAGTATTCTCCCGGAATTCAACAAATTCTGTACACCGGGGACACGTTCTTTTCTGATAAAACAAACAGCAAAGAACCTTTTTTCAAGTATTCGGACATGATTGGACATAGGACCAACTTTTAAAAAAGATCATTTTCAACCAAGGCAGGTTTTGCTGTTCCGGTCAAATGATATGGATTAAACGGAGTTTATGCCCGAAAATTATGCCGTGCACCCTCCTTTCTTTTAAGTCGATAGCTTGTTCGGATGATCTGATGTCAGATTTTGAGTTGAAAATTTATTCCAATACCAGCACATTTCAGTCCCCTGAAACACGAAACACAGGACACGAAACAAAAAAATCGTACACCCTGAAAGCCCCGGACTTTCAAGCTACCCATTTTTTTATAAAATAGCATCTTCCACCCTTCGAGAGGCCTTTGGTATGCCTTCGGTATGAAACAAAATAATAACAACACATTCTTAAAACACTCATAACACATAGATAATACATATCTATATAGGTATGTATTATCTATGTAATGTCTATGTATTATATATGTAACATGTATGTTTTATCTCATTCCGAAGGCATACCAAAGGCATACTGAACGGCGGAGTAATTATGCACTATAGAAAATCAAAGTTTCTATTAATTCAGGCAGACGGCATAGGAAATTAAAACAGTTTAGTTCTGTTTATTGTTAGAATATTCAACGGCATAAATATCGTGTCGTTTTAAGGCTGAAGAGCCTTGATGACTGTTGTTTGTTCCCTGGTGTGATTTGCTTAAACCCTAAAAGTATCGGGTATGAAAGACCTCCTTGTTATCGGTTTGATTTGTCTCCCGGCATGTTGCCTTTCTGCTCAGGAAAAAGTATCTGTCCCGTCGCATGAGATCATTATTGGCAGAAATTACCGAACGAATGCCGATATCATAGCAAAAAAGCATGTCTTCCCTGAAAGTATTTACCTGTGGTCGGTGAATGATTCGACATCCCTGCTGACCCTTCAATTACGGGGTACGAACGATGTTGGGAATGATGGTAATGAGGATGGAAGCGACCTGAGAGGGATCGGGGATATTGCTGTATTTGATTTGCGGACTCAACGATTTAGGTGGAAACAGATGGTGAATTATCAGGAATCTACTATTGATCATTCTGATCAGTTTATCATTAAAAGCGATGGATATCAAACCAGCTGCCTTGATATTGATTCCGGCAAAATAATGTGGAGTGCTCATAAAACGATTTCTTACATGAACCCATCCCGGTTGGTAGGTGTGGGGAGCAGGCGTTCATCTTCCGGGAATTTCACCAATGCGGTGGAAGGGATTGATTTGAATACCGGACAAACTATCTGGAGGAGATCTATCAACCGCAATTACAACCTGAATGAAATCTTGCCCCTGAACGATTCGGTAGTGATAGTTTCAGCAAACGGTTTGCATTCAATGCACCTGAAAACCGGGATGGGGTGGGATTACAACGCCCATACCGGGATGAAAGATCATACGAATACGGTACTTAGCAATATATTCAACTTATTCTTAAGTATCCTCCTGGGGGGTGAATTCGAAATAACTACCGGCCATGATTTGATTACAGATCTGGTCTCGAATACCCTTGTAGATAGTACCGGCATTTATATGGCGGACAAAAACTCACTGGTATGCCTGGATAAGAATGGAAAATTACGCTGGAAAAGCAGTTTGCCCGGGAGCATGGTCAGCCGGTCAACCCTGTTCTTCAGGGACAGTCTGGTTTACCTGGTGAACAATGGATGGATATCACTCAATTACGAACCGGTAAAGTACGGCAAGACTTTTATCGCGGCCTTCTCTGCAAAAACAGGCAAAAAGGTCTTCCTGAACCGGGTAGGTTACAAAAATGATGAAATCGTTGATTACCTGACCCGACAAGACACCCTGTATTTAATTTCTTCAAACAGGGTGTTCAAATACTCCTTACAGGATGGCAGTGAACTTTTCGAACAAAAGATTAGAATTGATTCCGTGGGTGAATTAACCCGATTTGGAGGAAAGAACCTGTTTATCGTATCGGATTCTCTGCCAATCGACCCGGTCCTGTCCGACTCTGCCCATATTGGTGTCTATACCACTAAAAACGACCTACTGTATTTAGATTCCCTATTCAATATCACGGATATTATCCCCGACGATGTGATGTCTGATTGTTACCTCGAAACGAAAGGCTACAAGTTCATAGATACAGGTGAAATGACGCTGGTGATTGACAAAAAGAATGTCCCGGTAGCTGAATTGTATATTTCGGGGAATGCAATTCTCCGGAGTACAACACTTTTTGAAGTACAGGGAAAGGACTTTGTGGAGATTGACCTGAATCAGATCCTGGTACATTGACCATCCCGGTAAAACAAATACCGGTGTTACGGGCTTTTTCCAACAGGGATATTTAAATTGAGAATTTCATCGTTTGAACCTTTATTACCAAAAAAAAGAAATGAAACCTATAGTTCCATTTCTTTTTTTGTTCATTGATTCAAAAAAATAATTACTTAACTTTTTTAAAGTCATCAACAACCGTTTTTGTAACTTCATTCTGATAAGACGGTACGTGTTTTACGTGTTTGCCTGATTTTTCCTTTTTTGGTTGTTTGTTTCCTGATGCGCTCATATTAAAACCTCCTATTAAATTAAATTAAACATTATAATTCATATAGAGTCGTGTTCGGTTATGAATGATAGCTGGACTGCTCTGATTTTAATTGCAACAATAAACGAGCCATACTCTGAAATAAGCCGAAAAAACGTTCAATAAAGCCAGAATGGCTCACAATTATTAAACGTTAACAGAACTTACGGGAGTTGTCATACCGGTCAACCTTATTTGGCAGGTGTACGAAACCTGATTGAAAAGGGGATTTGGAAAAGTATCATCAGGTGTAATTTGCTGATAAAATTAGAACTGCCTGTCCCGAAACAAGAAAAGTTTATTCATGAATCGTATAAGGCACAAAACAAACTATCAGGCGCTGCACCTGTTAAATGAATCAGTAACCGGCTACATAATTATTCTGGCAAAGGATATTGCAGATGCAGTACACATTGCTAAAAAATGCCCGATTTTGCAGGGTGAAGGAACCAGCGTAGTAGTCAGGGAAACGTTCACTCCCTGGACTATGAAAAGCAGGCTGATTGGTTGATTAAGTTGATTAAGTTGATTGGTTTTTTAGTTTTTTAGTTTAAAGGATAGAACGAAAATCCACTGAGAGCCATCTAACTTACAGGGGATTTATTTTTTTTATAAGTGGGAACCCGCAGTGCATCCTCTGTAAAAGATAGAGGTGTAGTTTATCTATGACTTAACGGTATGAACCTACAACAAGGAATCAGAAATAAATACCAGGATTCCTGCAATTTTCATAAATATTAAATGATTTATCCATCGTATAGTTAAACATTTCAAATGGTTTTATGTTATAAATTCACTTATGTTTTTCCAATCAAAAAGAATCTTGTTTTTCTCTATAAAGTAACATATTGATAACTTAAAAAAGTTACCGATAAAATTCAATTAAAGTTTTATGATTCTGTATTTTTGAATGTTTCGTTTTTTAAATACCATTCATTTAATAGCGTTTTTTTGGGGGTTTTCGTTGGAGTTTAAGGTTTGAGCTAATAAATAGTATCGCAATCCGACTGTAAAGTATATCATTCATCAGAACCGAAAATATGAAAAATAACAAATACACAGTAGTCATAGTTGATTTTAATGCCTTATGCATCGACATTCTCCGTCAATCACTGGCTGAATATGGCGAACTGCTTATAGTAGGGAAAGCGCAAAATTCAATAAAAGGGAAAAAACTAATATTGGAACAACATCCTGATTTGTTGTTCCTGGATGTTGAATTACCCTGCCAAAACGGGTTGGAACTCTTGAATGAAATCAGCAATGAGATAACATGGCCCATGCATGTCATCTTTTATACTGCTTTCGAGAAATATCTGTTGGACGCGTTGCGCGTATCCGCCTTTGATTATCTGATGAAGCCTTTTGAACAGGAGGAAATACGGTTAGTCATAAAACGTTTTCTGAATCATGTGTTAAAAGAACAGACCCTTCCCATCAATAATTACACATCAATACCATTGAATCATACAGAACACACCTATCTTATCGCAACGGTTACCGGGTACCACAAATTGTGTTCAGACCAGATAGGCTATTTTGAATACCACAAGGAGAAAAAACAGTGGACTGTTGTCCTCAACGATCAGTCCCGGTTGCAACTGAAACATAAAACCAGGGGAGAAGACATCACGAATTATTCTTCCACTTTTATACAAATTAATCAAAGTCACATTATCAATTTCGATTATCTGTTGAATATTGATGATAATGCATGCCGTTTACTACCCCCCTTCCACAAAGAAAATTCACTCTTTATTACCCGTACATTTTTTAAAGAGTTACAGGAAAAATGCAAAATGATCTGATATCAACAATCAGTGATGAACGGTTAACGTTTCGTAATGAATCACTTATCACTAAATACTTATCGTTAGTCATTTAACACGAAGACTTCCTCCTTCTAGATTACAAATAGTCACTAATTTTAATCATTTAGTGACGTTATATGCTATTTATATTCGCATTTTTATGTTTATGCTATTGTTTTTAAATATCTAATTTGTTTACTCAAATAACAGTATTTATATTTGAACTGCAAAATCGATCGTTTAATCAAGTCAGTTAAATTTATGATTCCGAATATTCTGACTGATCATTTACCTGATTGGAAGTTACTTTCAAGGTGCTTGATATAAACTAAAACGAATCAATACACCTACCTCTTACTGAATCCACTTCAACACCTTTTAATCGAAATGACTGAAGTTGATTTATCTGATTCAAAAGTACTTTCAGAAATGCATATCCGGATATTATTAACTAGTCTATTTGTATTTAACATTCTGTGAAATTATTTTGAATGCTGCTATCGGACTTCAAATGCAACAATCAATTTAAAACAATTATTTTAAGTGAAATCTGATAGAATGCAATGGATTCTTTTGCGAGTGTTTATTCTAACGGCGAAAGTAATCAGGGAGACAATATATTTGCAGGCTGACTGTGATAACAAAGGAGATACCCGAAAAACCCTTAACAAAGTAGGGAGCGGAAGCCGAAAAGCTTATGAGTAGGCAAAGAAAAGAAAAGAGAGGCTATGAAAAAACTATTATTTGTCCTAATTGCCCTTATGCTTTTTGGCACATCAACGAAAGCACAGTGGAATCAGTATTTGACTGGCCAGGAATCTCTATTTAGAGATATTAGTGTTGTGAATGATAATGTTATCTGGATAAAAGATCAAAATGGTGTACACTTTTCAATTACTACCAATGGTGGTAAGATTTGGGTTACAAAAGAATTTCCTGTTGACATATCAACTAATGCTCCCGGTGGATTATCAGCAGTTAATGAAACGACAGCGTATATTGTTGTTGGTACCGGAATTAATCTTGGTATTTATAAAACTACTAATAGCGGTGACAGCTGGGTAAAACAAACTTCGGGATTTAGTTCTGCTAACTCATTTCCTAATTTTATACACTTCTGGAATGAAAATGAAGGTGTAGCTGTAGGAGATGGGTATTCAAATTTGAATTTTGAAATTTATACTACTAACAATGGAGGTGCTCAATGGAATTTAGTACCCACTACCAATTTACCCACTAATATAAGTGATTATACCCCTAATTCAAACAGCTCCTATAGGATAGTTGGAAATTCAATGTATTTTAAAACAAATAAAGGAAAAATATATAAATCTAATGACAAAGGTATTAACTGGCAAATGATAAATACACCTTTGACAAATGGAACTTATATGAGTTTCGATTTTAAAGATTCAAACAATGGGTTGTTAGTTAATTCACCTTCAGGCAGTAATACAGTGATTTATTCTACAATAAATGGCGGTCTAAACTGGACATTAGTTTCATCACAAAATGTTTATCAAGACATAAAGTATATTCCAACTCAAAATGTATATTTAAGCACACATCCATGGTATGGTTTATCGTATTCTGCAGATAATGGCCAAACATGGACTATTCATCCTTCCTTTAAAAATGCGGGATTGGGTGCGGTAAGACATACTCCTTCTGGCAAAATATTTATAGGTGGGTGGAAATATATGTATAGTTCTACAAATTATTCCGGAATCAATCTTTCTATAAACAAAATAGAAAATACAAGTTCAAATAATATCGATGTTACTTTTAATCAGGAAGTTGACAATTTAACTTCCCAAGACACTACAAATTATAGAGTCTATTA
>Ga0302271_10004279_pt1 | contig 11506 bp, 9 predicted proteins | sample III_Bog_N1_1_FD_198767 | JGI IMG/M metagenome (GOLD analysis project Ga0302271, IMG submission 198767) | Peat permafrost microbial communities from Stordalen Mire near Abisko, Sweden - III_Bog_N1_1 | ecosystem: Environmental > Terrestrial > Soil > Wetlands > Peat | place: Sweden: Abisko... | reverse complement strand
AAATACATTGTAAATAAATGTAAAAAAGAGGTATTTTTTTGTCAAAATAAAGGATTTTCAAGTGTTTAAACCTATAGGGACATGTGTGGAGCCGAAATGATTATAGCACCAAATGTTAGTAAAATAGAAAACAATAGCAAAACCCCTTCGCAGGGTCAGTCTACGCAACCAAAATTAGCGTATGACAAAGATACTTTGCTCAAAAACAATCTTGGGACAAATGCAAGAATTGCTTATGATAAACTTACCAATGCTTGCACTATTTACCCTGCAAAAGGTTTGTCCGGCAATAAAAACGCAAACTTTTACGAATTTTTAACAATGGGTACAGTCCCGTATCTTATTGGTAGTGCGACATTGATGGCAACTTCAAACCTTATTGCCAATATTAATGGCAAAAAAATGGCGTTGGGCGTACTTTTCTACGGATTAGCAAAAAGTTTATCAAAATCATTGATTTCGAAACCAGTAAAAGCTGCTACAGGAGTAGATGTTAACCTCCCTTATGCCAAAGTCATTTATGAATTGCCTGATTTCAAAGACGACACGGATATTACCAGTATTGAATACCACAAAGTATTTGAAAGTGTTGAATTCCCTCGTTGGGACTTACTCTATGGCGATGAAGCCAAAGGCGAAAAAAGAAACGCATATTATGATAAAATAGGCAAAAAATTAGGATATGGCGATAATATCAAAGACTCCGACCAAGAATTAAAGCCGAGAATTAAAGAAATCGTGACAAAAGCCAACGCAGTTACAAGCCTAACCTCATACCTTTGGGCAGGAATTGGCGTTGGAATGGCATTTCAACAACCTTGGGAAAATTTCTTTAATGTAGCAACACTGAAATTCTGGAAAGGTAAACAATTTGGAAAATCACTATCCACATTCGGAAAAAGCTTTATTGATAGTGCAAAAGAATTATACACCGGCGGGAAAAATGCCACAAAAGTATCTAAAATAGGTGGTAAAGCCCTGATAGCCACAGCCATTTTAGCAACAGTTCTTGGAAACTTAAAAATAATTACCAGCTCTAAAAAACCTTCAAAATTGGATGCAAGCGATGTAATAGAAAAAAACAGAAAGTACGTTGTAAATTAATTATGCAAACAAACTTAATTAACAATTACATAAATACTGAAAAGTCTAAAACGACTAACTTTTCTGTGAGCCCAAAAAGCCCTTCTAATAATGAAGAATTTGGAGCACTTTCAAACAGAACTTACATAAAACCGCTTGAAGGCAAAGGGCATCTAGTAAAAAATAATGTTTTCGATGTACCTGCTGTTATGGCAAGAAGCATTGCTTATGATGTTAAATCTTTAAGAAGCGGCTTAAAAGGCGAATCAAATGATCACCAACTAGGAAGATTAAACGACTTGGGAATGAAAGTTGGCGGGTTAGCCATCGCAGCTTACTTATTCACAAAAAGATCAACTCAAGCTACAAAAGCTATGGAATTTGTGGGTTTTGGTTCATTCTTTGCATCAATGGCCTTATGGCCCAAAATTGCACTTCAAATGCCTGCAAAACTAATTCACGGAGTAAATGTTCAACAAAAATATGTAGACAGCCAAGGACGTAAAAAAGATTTTTATCAAGATCCTCAATACATCCCTTGGGACTTATACAGCGACAAACAAATAGAAAAAATAGGAAACAGATTGGGCGTTGACAAAAATATGCCTAATCGTAGAGACTTTACTCAAGAAAAAATGAAAAAAATAGCACTTCAAAACAACACTATGTGGATGTTAACAGCAGGTTTTGCTTCTCCAATAATGAGTGCTTTAATATGTAACCAAGCAGAAAAATGTACTTTAAAAATTCAAGACAATCTCAAAAATAAAAATGCAGACGAAATGTTAGAAAAATTAGACGTTTTTGCAGCTAAACAGGCACAAAGTGCTGATTATTTAACATCTAAAAAACAACTTGAAGGCTTTTTTGAGCTTCACAGAGAACAACCAATGACTAAGAAATTAGTATCAGAACTCACAGAAATAATTTCGCCAAATATTGATCCTCTTACCAAAAAAGCGGTAAATGCTGATTTATCGAAAATGTTCCTAAACAAACCTGCACGAATCACGGACGACATTGCAGATACAATCGTAAAAGGTGTTAACGAAATATTTACTGAATCAGGAATTGACAAAACTATCACGGAAAAAGTAGTTCCAACTCGTGATGAAATTCTTGAAATATTTAAGAAAAGCGTTAATGAAAAACAAGCAGTAGATGGTTTGAACCCAACTGAATTGCTTAATATTAGAGTTAATCTAACTAACTCAATTTATGATAAAGCAGATAAAGTAGCAAATTTCAATATTAATGATTTTGAAGCTACAACAGACAAAGCTTTTAAACATATAGACCAAGCATTAAAGAAAAATAATTCTTCACTTATTACAGTTGAAAATACTGCAAAAATCAAAGAAATAGCTAAAACAATTACTGATTATTCTACAAAAGTATCTGTTTTAGATAAATATGCTCTAACAAAAGCTGGCAAAGCACCGGAAACAATTCTTGCAAATCGTTGGAATAACGTTTCTGACAGCTTGCTAAAAGTATTTAACATTAATTCAAAAGAAATTAAAAATTCAAGATATGACAGAGTTTTAGTCCAAAACTTACTTAGAGACAAAATTGAAACGCTTACTTCTTGCAGCGATGAAGAATACATGGCGAAAATCAAAGAATTAAGTAATTCAATTTCCAAAATTGATGAAAAAATTAAACCAGAACTTGTACAAAAATACCATCAAACTGTAACATCCATATTTGACAAATCTGCAACAGATTTAGGTAAATTAGGCTTGGATAAAACGGCTCAAAAACTTACTGCCTATAATGTTGGAGGCAGTGGTTCACTGAAAAGATTACAACAAGTATTTATTGACGAAAGAATTGCAGGAGTAAAGAATAGTTTCTACAGATTGATTAACACTGTTGATTTATACAGAAGAGTTTCAAAAGGAAACTTTGGCGGTGCAGGCGGACCGTTAGATGAGGCAATGAAACTTGAAGTTAGACAAGAACTTGTAGAATTATCTAAACAAATGACATTACAGGGACACGCTTCAGACCATTCTATTAAATTTTACTTCAACCGTAATCCAAAGCCTAGTTTGGCTACAGGAGCACTTAAAGTAGAAAAAGGTAAAATATACACAGAAAGTACGGATGCATTCGGAAAAGTAGTTAAAAACTTCTATAAATACACCCCTGAAAAAGGCGTAGACATTGGCGGGGATGCCAATTTCTACAAAAATGCAATGAGATTTATGTACGAAAGCGATATGGATGCAACGACTAAATCATCTCTTAATAAAAATCTTTTGGATGGTCTACAAAAATATAGAAAAGAGTTCTTTGAAAAAATCGGAGACGCAGAATACTTCACCAAACTTGCTCACAGAACAAAGGGCGGATCCATTCCAAAAGCTACTTCAGAAGAAAAATTCCTTCTAACCGGCCTAGCCCCAGACGAAATGATGGCAAAAATCATAAAAAATACATTCCACACAAATAAATGGATGAAAACATTCGGTTACGCAGCAATCGGCCTAACCGCAATTACCGTAGCATCCCAGTTCTTCTTTGGAAAGATGAATAATTCTCGGAATGATTCCAAAAAAGTTAAAAAAGGATAAAAATGACAAACCTAATCACAACATACTCTCAATCAATCAAGCCGGCACAAGCCAATACTCCAGCTAAAACTAGGCAAGAAGCAATGTCTCAACCTGTTCATGCAAATGGTAATAACTTATTAGCTAATTTTCTAAAATATCAAGCTAATATAAACGCTGCAATGATTAAGCCTGTCCAAGCTAATAATGAAGTAGCTTTTTCTTACAAAAACGAATTGAAATCAATATTCGAAAACAACCAAGCAAAAATTCTAGCTATCGTTCCTAGAACTTTTAACGCAAAAGACACTAACGGAAACGCTATGATTGATGGAAATGAAGAACACGGAACTTTTTATAACGCAATAGACAGACTTGACGAAGTTAAAGCTCAAGGATTTAACACATTACACATTTTACCTGTCCACACTCCAGGTAAGACAAAGGCAATGGGTACAGCAGGTTCATTATATTCACCGGCAAATCTTTTAGAAATCGACCCTTTGCTAGGCGGAAAAGAAGGTTTTAAAAAGTTTATAAATGAAGCTCACAAACGTGGAATCAGCATTATGTTGGACTTACCAAGCTGTGCGTCTTATGATTTGTACGAAAAAGAGCCTGAAATAATGGCAAAAGAACGTAACGGATTAGCAAAAACTCCTCAAGGATGGAACGACATAAGAATGTTCCAACCATGGGAAGATGAAGGCAAAAGAACTCTTAATCCAAAATTACTTGAACTTCACAAACAATACGTTGATATGTGTATAGATTTAGGTGTTGACGGTATTCGTTCCGACGTTGCCAGAGCAAAACCAACAGAATTTTGGGATATTTTAATTCCTTATTCTCACTCAAAAGACCCTCAATTTGCTTGGCTTGCAGAAGCTTATACTTATGAAGATGCTTCTCCACAGGCAAATATGCCTTACGACAGACCAGAAGACTCTTTAAGAGCAGGTTTTGATTCTTATTACGGGCAATACCATATTTTTCATGAATGGGAAAAAGCAAAAGACGTGACTAACTTTGTAAAAGAAAATTTGGAAATGTCTTATAACTTACCTAAAGGAAAATCAGTTTTAGGCTCATTCGCAACTCATGATGATATATCACCAATGTTCCACGGAGGAGTTGATTACTGCAACTTAACAACAGGGTTGCAAGCGACTTTACCTATGTTAAACCCTTATATCGTTGATGGATTCCAGTCTGGTGATAATTACGTCTATCCTTATAAAGACCAAAAAGTCGATAAAACCGCAACAGACAACCATGAAATGACAGCTCATTACGGAAAGCTAGACATTTTCAACTTGTCTCGTAAACCAGGTGGCAAAAATCCTGAAATAGGTGATTTCATAGCTAAATCTTTTCAAATGAGAGATAAATACGCAGATGTAATCGGAAAAGGTACTTATATTGAACTTGAAAAAGAAGGCGATGACAACGATCAAATAATTACTTATGCCAGACACCTCAATGGAAAAACATTATTAATAGTAGCAAATAAAAACGTAAACAGAAGCGTTGCAGGTACTATAAAAGTTCCGACTCTAAAAGCAGACCAAAAATTAGACAATTTGTTACCTTCTTACGGCGGCGAAAGCATTCTTCAAGCGGCAGACGGAAAACTTAATGTTGACTTGGGACCTGCAAGAATTCACGTTTTCGAAATCGATACCCCAGACATCGAAAGAAACACTTTAAAAGTTTACAAACAAAATTTATAGGAAAAGGAAAAAGGGAAACGAGTAACGGAAAGAAAAGCACGTCATTGCGAGACATAAAGCAACGGCTTTAACATTGATATTCCACCGAAGCAATCTCCCTCAAGACTTGCATGAGATTGCTTCGGCCGTTCAATTCTTTTCAAACTAGACAATTTACGCCTCGCAATGACATACTGGCGGTGGTCTCAATTTATAAACTCTGATAAAATTTCGTTGCTGACTAAAACCCCTTCAATGGAAAGGGTATAGCCATTTTGAGTCTTAATTAAATGACCTGTTTCTAAATACTTATCTAAAATGTTTTTGTATTTGACTTCAAAATCAATGTTGAATTTTTTGTTAATCTTTTCAACAGAAATACCACTAATTTTTCTCAGTCCTAGAAAAATTTCCTCTTCCAATATTTCGTTTTCAGTTAATTTTTGCTCAGAATTTTTAGACAAAGGATTAGCAATATAATTTTCTAAATTAAGTTCGTTTGTATATCTAATTTTATCAATATAACCGCTGGCCGAAAGTCCAAAACCGTAATAGGTATTGTTGTCCCAATAATTCAAATTATGCTTTGATTGAAATTCTTTTGGTAAAGTAAGTATATTATGCCCCCTCGCCCCTTGCGGGAGAGGGTTGGGGTGAGGGGTTTTTCCCTTAATTACGGAATTAGATTTTGCGAAATTACTTATTTCATAATGCTCAAAACAATTCTGATACGGAGCTGCATTCAAAACAGGGCTTTGATTTGAATGCAGCTCCGCCGGGGTTAGTTTTTCAACAGCTTTCAAATACATATCAGCTTGTGTATCTAAATCAGGCAACATTACTAGCATATGAGCAGAAAAATAGCACCCCTCTTCAATTTTAAGCCCATATAGGGAAATATGCTGAACATTTTGGTTTAAGGCTTCGTCTAGGTCATTTACAAAGCCTTCCATTGTTTGAGTGGGCAGTCCGTATATTAAATCCAAACTGATATTTTCAAAACCGGCTTCTTTCGCTAATTTGACGGCTAACTTGATTTTGGCAGAAGTATGACGACGCCCTATCAACTTTAAAATTCCATCATCAAAAGATTGCGAACCTATGCTAATTCGATTTACACCACAAAGTCTTAGGCCTATCAAATAATCTTTTTTTAGTCCCTCAGGATTCATTTCTACAGTAATTTCTGCATCTTTATCTATGTTAAACAGAGAAATTAAACTCATAAAATCCTCAATCGCCAAAAGCGAGGGAGTTCCACCTCCAAAATAAAGTGTGTTGAGTTTTTCACCTTTATATTCAGACCGGATTTGTTTTTTCAATGCATCAACGTAAGCATCTTTTAATTCCAACTTATCAAAAGAAACAAACGAGCAGTAGTGGCATTTACTCCTACAAAAAGGAATATGAATATAAACGTTTTTAGTCATACCGTCATTTTATTAGAAAAACGGAAGTCGGTCAAATAACATTCATGTTGAAAAGTAGGTTGGGTTTACTAACCCAACAACATAAAACCTTCATACCTGTTTTTTAGAATCAATGGATGCAGAATTAATAGATGGCTTATTTGAGCCTAATAATGGCAAAGCTAAAGAGCCTTCGTTATATTTTTTTCTTGATTTATCTACCGCTTCACCAATTTTATTAATTCCTAACCCTGAGAGCAAGCCGAAGACTAATGCAGCCCCGCCTGAAACTAAGCCAACAGTGCAATAAAGCGATGTTGCGACAGCACCAAGTGCAGGGATTCCGTATTTTAAAGTAACAGAAATTCTTTCGGCTTTAGTTAAGCCCCAACCAATAATTCCGGCCGAAGTCAAAACGCTCAAGACTTCTGTAGGAGCTGAGCCGATTTCGAGGTCGCGAAGCTTATCAAATAATTTATCTGTTTCTATATTTACTGATTTATTAAGCGATTTTATTGCTTTGTTGGCGTGTTTTTGGATTTTAAGAAATTCTTTTTCAGGTAAGGCTTCTTTGTAAATTTTTAAAATTTTATCCACTTCACTTATAATTTTGTCTCTAGAAGGATTAACAGTATTTTGAAGCTTCATTTTTGATTCAGAAGCTAATTCTTCGGGAATAAAAGTCGTATATGTTTCTTTATCAGTAACAAATTCTTTCACTTTAAAAATTCTGTCGCGGACTTTTTCATGAAGTCCTTTTAAATTAGATTTAACCTCGTTTAAACGCTGAAGCCTAGGTTTTGCTGTAAAAACGTCCGAAGAAGTCTTTTGTATATTTTGAATATGTTTATCAACTTGAGCAAATTTTTCGCCGCTCAGCTTTGAGGCAGCATTAGAAAATATTGCACATGAATCATCAAGGCGTAAGATCGTTTTAGAATAAGAATTTTTTGATGTTTTTACAGAAATTGTTTCAAACAATTTAGTAACGTAATCACCAAATCTTCTCAGTACAGGAACTTTGTTTATACTTGCTCTTAAAGTAACATCTTTTATAGAACCTACATTGAAGATACCTTTGGTTTGACCGGTTAAAGCTTTTAATTTTTCCAACGCCTCAACATTGAATTTCTGAAAATTTGTCATATGTTTATTTTCTTTTAATTTAGAAACTTTTACATCCAAATATTTAAAAAGTTTATCAACCTTTAATCTTGCACCTTTGGGAAGTCCACCCACAAGTGCCAAAACCCCAAAACCTGTTAACACAGAGGCTAAGGCAATGCTGTAACCAAGTGCGTTACTTCTCTTTTCTTTCTCTTCTTTTTTTTCTTGTTCCTGTTTTTTTGTCAAAGGTTTTATTATAGCAAAATTCACACCGTCTTTGTTGATAAATGGTGCAAAAGTACTGGGAATATTAGATATAATTGGTTTTATTGAGTTAATCATTGGCACATAAACCTCTGCCTTTATAAACCATGTGAAGGTTTATAATTGCCTTTTTGAATGGGTTTGTAAGCTTTTGTTACATAAAAGCTTCTTTGATTTCTTGTGCAACTTCACAGGAAGAATTTTTTGCAACTAAAAGTGCCTTAACCTTACCTAATTCATTAATCATATTTGCTCTATTGTCGTTATCATAGAGTAATTTTTCAATATTAGAAACAATATTATTGACACTGAGCTTCCCTTGGAGTAATTCTGGAACAATAAATTTTCCGGCAATTATATTTGGCAAACATACTTTGTCAATGCATCTTACGACAAGATAGATTAAATACAATAGCCACGGTGCACGATAAGCAATTATCATTGGAGTTTGGTACAAACACGCCTCCAGGGCAACCGTCCCTGATGCCAAAATCAAGGCGTCAGAAACAGACAACATTGCGTGATTTTCACCTTTTACAATGGTAAATTCTGACTTGAGTTCTGATTTATCCAAATATTTTTTGTAGACTTCGTCTGATAAATTAGGTGCCTGAGATATTAGGAACTGAACATCTGGGTGTTTTTCTCTTAATTTTCTTGCAGATTTGACAAAATCTTTCATTAAATTTTTGAGTTCAAAAACTCTTGATCCAGGGAAAATAGATACAAGTTTTTTGCCTTTATCCAACCCATGGCGTTCAAAAAACTCATCCCTGTCAGTTTTTTCAGGAAGCTGAGAAGTCAAAGGATGACCACAATAGTGTGTATTAATTTTGTATTCTTCATACATTGGTTTTTCAAAAGGAAAGATACACAGAACCTTGTCCACATATTTTTTTATAGTTTTAATTCTCCATTTGCGGCTGGCCCAAACCTGCGGCGGAATATAATAATAAATCTTAAAACTCGCATTTTTGTCTTGTTTTAGAACCTTTGCAATATTTAAATTAAAAGCACCATAATCAATCAATAAGACCAAATCCGGCTTAAATTCATTCTTTATGTAATCAACGACCCTTTTGCCCAAACTAAGGTGGTCGATAAGTATTTTGGGAGAAATCCCCATTACGGACATCTTTTCATGGCCGGAAAACAGTTTTACGCCTACATTTTTAAGATTAGCTCCACCTATTCCCTCAATTATAACATCAGAATAAATAAGCTTTAATTCCTCAACAACCTTACTTGCATGGATATCGCCCGAGTGTTCACCGGTAATTATAAATACTTTTTTCGTCATTTTTTACCTTACTAAACCGCCATTATTACGATATTATTTTTATCCGCAAATTTGACGACTTCTTCTTGATCGACAATAATTGTTTCATTAGCTTCAACTGCCAACAAAGTTGCTTTGTGTTTATTCATTGTTTGAAGTGTTCTCAAACCGACTGTAGGAATATCAAAACGTTTGTCTTGAGATGGTTTTGAGACCTTTATAACAGACGCACCTTTTTTAGCCAATTTTGCACCTCTTATAATACATTTATCAGTTCCCTCTATTGCTTCTACGGCCATAATCATTTTATTTTTCACCACTACTGATTGTCCGATATCCAATTTGCCCATCTCTTTCGCAAGACCAAAACCATAGTTAACGTCATCCATTTGAGAAGAAGTTGGGTTAACTTTACCCAAAACACCTGCAGGAATCATTAAATTTTTAATAAAAATAGTCTGATCCAAAACAGTTACTCCAATTTTTTCCAATTCGGAAACAAGAACAAGCATAACTTCATCATCATTGAGTTTAACTGCATTTCTAAGTAATTCTAAAGCTTTTGAATCAAATTTAGGACGCTTTAAAAGCAAGCCTTTGTGAACTTTCCCTAAAAGCGTAAGTTGTTTTACCCCTTCAGACTGCAAGAAGTCTTTAACCTTTAAAAGTTCACCAGGGGCACAGGAATATACTTTTGAACAATATTTTTTTAATTGATTAACATTATCAGAAGAAAACGAAATAGCAAATACATCTAAACCATTTTCCTTAGCATATTGTGCCATTTTTACGGGCAACAGGCCGTCTCCGGCAATCAAACCTTGTTTTTGCTCTAACATTATAGACATTAATATCCCTCTCAAACTATTCTGCAAAATTAATCTTTAGAACAATTATACTACAAAAAAAGCCCTATATATCAAAAGAATCAGAAGCTACTATTTTCTTAAATTTTTCCAAATCATCAACTGTATCAATTCCTACAGGAGTAAAATCGACAACTGAGGTTTTAATTTTCATGCCAAAGCTCAAAGCTCTCAACTGTTCAAGACTTTCAGCGAGCTCCAAAACTGATTGAGGAAGTTGTGTCATCTTCAATAAAGCATCCCTTTTATAGCCATAAATTCCCAAATGTCCGTAAATATGGGCATGCCCATCGTTTCTTTCATAAGGAATTTTAGAACGAGAAAAATACATTGCATAACCTTCGTTATCAACCACGCACTTGACGCAATTAGGGCTTTCAATCTCTTTTTTATCAGTTAAAACTCTTATCAACGTCGAAATATCCGCATCCTTATTGTTCTTAACGCCTTTTATTACCAAATCAATGCTGTCAGACGTAATCAAAGGCTCATCGCCCTGCAAATTAACAATATAATCAATTTCAGGGTGACGTTCTACGACTTCTGCAATTCTGTCGCTACCGCTACAATGGGTGTCCAAAGTCATTTCGGCCTCGGCTCCAAACATAAGGGAAGTCTCGTAAATTTCTTCGTTATCGGTTGCGATAATTACTCTATCAGCAAGATTTGCCTTCACTGCTTTTTCAAAAACCCACTGAATAATAGGTTTATCGTGCACTACAATCAAAGGTTTGCCTTTTAACCTACTTGAACCATATCTTGCCGGAATTATTATTGCTGTTTCGCCCATTTTCAAGTCCTCACGTCGGTGCGTGATACGCACCCTACTTTACTACCTAAGTTCACGTCATTGCGAGACTTAAGACCTCGACTCTAACAAGAGTAATCCACCGAAGCAATCTCCCACAAGTAACACGATAATTATACCAAGAACAAAACAAATTAAATCAACAGTTCTAATTCATTGAATTTCTCTCTAGAAATAAAAGCCTTTTCTGAAAGGATTCTTATTAGGACCTGTCGGTCGGAGTCGTTTATTTCATCGTCTGCACCGTCGCATTCAACCAAAATTCTTGAAAGACTTAAAACAGTAAAAATTTCATCTCCAAGTTGATAAAATTTTTCATTTATATCATCAGTTATTTCCATTTTTAGCTCCTTATTGTTAAGATAAATTTCATTTTTAATGCCATTTATATAATCTTAGTGTCTATAACGACATTAATAA
>Ga0302271_10004276_pt1 | contig 11512 bp, 4 predicted proteins | sample III_Bog_N1_1_FD_198767 | JGI IMG/M metagenome (GOLD analysis project Ga0302271, IMG submission 198767) | Peat permafrost microbial communities from Stordalen Mire near Abisko, Sweden - III_Bog_N1_1 | ecosystem: Environmental > Terrestrial > Soil > Wetlands > Peat | place: Sweden: Abisko... | reverse complement strand
TCCCTTTGATGATGACTTTCGGGATGCTTAACGCTGAGTGCCTGAAGAAAGACTTTGAGTCAAAGACTAGTTCCTGTGAAAAATTCCCTAAATACAGCTCAAATTTTCTGTTTGAACTCTACAAGAACTTTAATACCTCTGAGTTCGAAGTCAAGGTCAAATTCAATGGGAATTACATCTAAATCTGTGGTGGCTAGCTGATATGCACACTGCAGCAATTCAATGATTGGCTTCAGCAGAAGTTATACTCTCCTTAGGAATACGCAGAAATCTGCGGAACTATCGAAGATCCATACTAACCAATTAATTCTAACTCTGTTTAATCGACTATCATCATTGTAATTTTATCCTTACTAGTACTAGCCTTCGCTGGAGCATTCTCATATTCATTTTACATGCTCAAAAAGCTCAGGGAAGAGCAAGCACTAAATTACAGAAAATATCGAGATAATGAAGTAGAATTGTGAATGAAAGAGAAAAAGAAATAAAAAGAATTCTAATGGATAAAAAATTGTTTTTATTCTCAAGACTGATCAAAAGACTATTCTGTCCATTGTTGATTTTATTATTAAGAATTCCAAAATTCTTCTAAAGATTGTTGTTAATGGTTATGTCTTACTCGTTTCTCTGCAAAAAATTTACTTTCAAACATTAGTAGTAGCGAAAAATTTTTTGCAACACCCTATATAAATAATTTTACCATATTCTATGCCAAATATATTTTTTTGGGATTTTAAATTGGTTGAGAAATACAAGATATTGCCACGCTAGGGTAGTAAAAATATCTTAATGATTTATTTGTAGTACTCTAAAATAAACTAATTTGATTCTTTTTTCCTTCACTGAAGTGATAATTCTACGTTTGAGCCAATAATTATCTTTATCGCTGGCTAGCGAATTTTTAAAATTGATCTTATTTACCTCCTCTAAAAAGTAAGTCCATTTCACAATAATTTTGTTTTTTCTTTAAATTATAATTGATCAGATAAAATTATCAAGAATTCAGCCATTAAGAACGAGAACCAGAGAGCTTTACTGGATATTAAACCTTTTATACAGGCAGCATCTCCCCTCAAGCTACTGACAATGCTACCCTTCCTGCAGTATCAATGGAATATTCCTTGCTTGGTTGGAGAATAATTGCTCCCTAAAATGTAATACTCTTAAACTTCAGTTTCTCGGCTATTTTTTTATTAAAACAAATATTAATAAAATAGTTTTTACAATCTTTAGATGAAAGGTATTTAGATTTTTAAATAATCTCTAAATAAATCAAATAAATGAATTATTATGACTAGTTAAGGAGGAGAGGGAACAAAAGTGAAAGTAGAAAATCTATTCTCTCAGGAGGATTTAAAAATTAATGGAAATGTTAGTTTTTTTGATAATTAATTTCATAATAAAATAAAATAATAAACACCAAATTTGAGGTAAATAATCCGAGAACTGTTAAAATGATATTTGAAAGAATAAAAATACCAAAAATGAATTACATATGGCTTTATGTGATCACAATCTTACAGCTCTTGGTAAGAGCTTAAAGTAATGAAGTTTAACCGGAACTGGTGATGGCTAAAGTCATATTTTGTCATGAAGTTAGTTACTCAGATAATGGAGAATTACTCTCAAATATCTCAATAAAAGATTAGATCATTCGGAATAAAGGCAATTTAACTACTGAAGGAATAAAGGAAATTAATTAGCTAGGATTCACTCTTAGATAATAGTTCTTAAATAAGAAATTGCAGATTAGCAAAGAATTTAACATCAATGAGGTGCATGTTTATACTTCTAAGGACAGCAAAACGCGATAGAGTGCTCATAGCTTTGTTTCAGGGTTGTTTAATTTCATTTAAAACTCTAATCTACCATAAAATGTCATTAACAATGCTAGCTACAGTCCGAAAAAAACAGCTTCATTCCTTATATTTGAAACAGATAATAAAAAATAAACCTTTAATACTTGTCCAAAAAAAAAAATTCCCTTGAGGAAAATTAAGAATTATAGTTCTTAAATAGTTGAAATAGTTAAAAAACTGGGGATAAACGGAAATTTTGTAGGAACTAACATAACTAAAATCGAAGACATAGCGGTATCTTTGAAGTACCTCGGATCTAATACAATGTTAACTTAGGATGAATTCGATTTACTTTGGTCTCTCAAATCCTACATCAAAAGCTACATCCGTCCTGAATTTAGTAAATTAAAAGCATCGCTAACTCTCAACAACACTCTCAAAGCCTTCTAAAAATAAGTACTTTTTATCTTGTTGGGGGACATGCTTTTCAATGTTGATTGTGTTTGTTTGTAGGCATCCGGCAAGTCTAAACTGAAACTAATCATAGAGAGCACATACGCATCCTAGTTGCTTCCTCAGATGATAACTTTAGGGATGCTTAACCCTGAAAAGTGCAGAAATAATCTCCTTGATTAGAAGGCTGATGATTCCTGTGAAAAATTCCCTTAAAGCGGCTCATATTTTCTGTATGAACTCTATAAGAACTCCCATGACCACGAAGTCAAGGTCTAATACAATGGGAAATACATAAAAATATGTGATAACACGTACATATGCTCACTTTCGAGATTCAAAAATTGGCTTTAGCAGAAGTTAATTACTCCTGAGGAATACGCACAAAAGTGCGGGATCCATACTAACTGAGAAGCTGAAAAAAGATATGTAGCCGGAATAATTCAAGAAGTCCAAGTGGTTCTAACTCTGGCCAATAAGCACTGGATGTTTCCTTCCTCTCTTTACTAGCATTCATCTTTATTTGAGTATTTTCATATTATTTTCCAAGCTCAAAAAAGATAATAAATACAAAAAATCTCCTGATAATTAAATAGAATTGTGAAAAAGGGGGAAAAAAAAATAATAAAAATCAAAATTCAAGTAATACCCTAAACCAATTCAAGGGAATTCTAGTCTTTTCAGCAAAGCACTCAAATGTTATTAACATTAAATGAACCCTTCTCCCCTCTCACCAGTAATAAATTGTACAACACTTCTCTATTATTCTATTTTATTACATATTTTTACATTGCAACTACTCATACACAATGTATTATTTTAAGTTTGTGAGCTATGAAGCAAATTAAATGCTAACAGGCAGTTTTGAAAATGATGAAACGCAATCTCACATTTGTAGTATTTGCCTCGAAGATTTGGATCAATACCAAATTATCTTCGCTACTTATAATGTTGGCTGCTCACTTTTATATATGCATTTCTTGCATATGATCGTTTAATTTGATTTACACAAATAGCGAGTTATTCTTTAGTTTCTCAAAGACAAATTATTATTTCAGTCATTCAAAAGCTGACAGTCATTCAGAAGAAATTATTGAAAGAAGAGAAAAACTAAAATGAACTTCAAATGATTTGAGAAAACACTTACAAAAATTATGAACAACTGCCTGAATTGAATAATAGATAAAATAAACCTCAAGCGAATTGGCATCATTTGGTACCTTAAAACTTACAACACTACATCTTACCTTCCTAAAAGACTAACATAATTAACAAATCAAGAAAAAACTCACAGATTGAATATTATAATGCTAAGTTGAATTACGAAAGAAACTTCATCTCAATTGGTATTCAATCTGATTTGTCACTTCATTATTATTTTTCTTCTTTCTCTGTAAACAATTTGGGTGTACAATTTTTTCCTTTTTCTGAAAGGTTAATATCGATCTCCTCTACAGTTGCTATCGATTAATCATTAGTAGGTAGAGTAAGGGTTTTCTCTTAGTTTTAGCCCTTTTTTATTTTCAGTCCTTCTCCCCCTCTTGACCCAAATCCCCAAACCCAAATTTTCCCCAGAAAGAATATTTCTAGTAAAACTAGTTTGTAAGATGAGCGTTTCTTGTAAAAACAAGAGTTTTTTAAGATGAAATGGGAAAGACCATTTATTACAGTGCGACAAATGATATTTAATAAAAATTTGATACAAGGAGATGTGTCTAAATGAAGTCTTAAAAATATTATTATAAAGCGTATCAAGAAAATTATTAATCAGATATGTTGACTTAATAGCGACAGGTGTGTAGATAAAATTCATATTAATTAATGAAATTAAAAAAATCAAAAAAATATGTTTTATATTATGCAATGCAACATAAGTACTTTATCTCCTTACATTCATCGGATTAAGAATAAGCAGACCGTGAAATTTGCAAACAAGATTTGAAGTAGAGGTGAACAAAAAGAAAAACAGAACTACTTCATAAAACAGCAAATAGTATAATAATTTTGAGAGATTGTGATGATTTCCATTAGAACTGGGTAGTTTAAAATAATATTTGAGATTAATCAACTTTGGAAACATATTTCTGCCAATTCTGATGGAGTGAATGGATAAAAGCAGCAAAAATGGATTCCAAATCACTGTGTTTCCTATTGTTCTTGTCGTTAGTGGTAATGGCGTAAAGTAATAGCGTTAAGCGTGAGCTGGTGAAGGTCTAAGTCTTATTTCGTCATGGTGCTCGCTATACGATCCATGGAGAGCTGCTTACAAACAACCAACGATAAGAGGAGATCATCCGCAACAAAGGTGAACTAACTCCAGTTGGAATGAGAGAATTGTATCTGCTAGGATCTAAACTTCGAAAAGAATTGCTTTTGGAGAACAAGTTACTTAGTAATAATGAGTTTAACAGCAGTGAGGTGCATGTATAGTCTTCCAATGTCAACAGAGCGCTACAAAGTGCATAGAGTTTTCTTTAAGGATTTTTCCCTTCTTCAGAAACTTAGATTTTACCATAGAATGTTCCTGACAACCTGCTAATGCCGCCGTATCTTTACAGTGAGAACGATGGAAAGGTGTTTGTCGCTAGAAAATCTGATAATCTAGCCTTGCCGAGCAAGATCAACCCATATATTATCCATTCCAATGGTGATCACGAGTATGCTTTTAACAATACCTGCCCAAATGAGAAAGCAATTAAGAACAAACAACTTGAATAAAACAAAGACACTGTCATGAAAGAAATCAGCAAATATGGTTATTAAATTAATGAAATCATAAGAAAGCTGCAGATAAAGGAAACTATGTAAGAGCAAATATCACTAAAATCTAAAACATTGCGATATCTTTGAAGTATCTTAAAATACTAAGTGGTTTAACTTAGGAAGAATATGAGTTTATTTGGTTTCAAAAAGGGTACACTAAAAGCCACATTATTTTTACTCCTTTAATACAGTAAGCTGTACTCATCACCTACAATCGACTACATCCTCAAAGCCTTCAATCAAAAAGTAAATAAGATAGTTGAATTCTTCTGTGGACTTATGTTTTAATTACTCCTTATGTGTTTGTAGGCTTCTGGTGAGCCGAAACTGAAACTAATCATAGAGAGCACACACGACTCCTAGTTGATCCCTTTGATGATGACTTTCGGAAAGCTTAACGCTGAGTGCCTGAAGAAAGACTTTGAGTCAAAGACTAGTCCCTGTGAAAAATTCCCTAAATACAGCTCTAATTTTCTGTTTGAACTCTACAAGAACTTCAATATCTCTGAGTTCGAAGTCAGGGTCAAGTACAATGGAAATTATATCTAAATTTGTGGCGGCTAGCTAATATGCACACTGTAGCAGTTTGATTGGCTTCAACAGAAGTTATACCCTCCTTAGGAATACGCCGAAATCTGCGGAGTTATCTAAGATCGGTTCTAACCGATTAATTTTAACTCTGTTTAATCGACTATCATCATTGTAATTTTATCCTTACTAGTACTAGCCTTCGCTGGAGCATTCTCATATTCATTTTACATGCTCAAAAAGCTCAGAGAAGAGCAAGCACTAAATTACAGAAAATATCGAGATAATGAAGTGGAATTGTGAATGAAATAGAAAAAAAGAAATCTAATTAATGGTGATAAAATATTACTTTTATTTTTGCAACACTGATCAAGAAAACTTTTCTGTCCATTGTTGATTTTATTTTTATTATTAAGGAATTCTATTATTCTTCTAAAGACTATGTGTTGATGGTAATGTTTTACTCGTTTCTCTGCAAAACATTAAGCAGCATTTCGTTTAGTTAAAGTGGCAGTTTTGTATGTAATAGTTTTCATAATTTTTTCTAAGAAAGGTATGTAGGTTTTTAGATCATCTCTAACAAATCACATAAGGGAATTATTAAGACTAGTTAAGGAGGAGAGGGAACAAAAATGAGAAAAGAAAATCTATTCTCTCAAAAGGATTTAAAAATTAAGGGGATATGCTAGTTTTTGATAATTAATTTCATAAAGCAATAAAATAAAACACGAAATTTGAAGTAAGTAAACCTAGGAAAAATTGCTAAAATGGTAATTGAAAGAATAAAAATACTAAAAATGAATTTCCTATGGATCTGTATGATGGCAATCTTAGAGTCCTTGGTAAGAGCTTAAGATAGTTAATCTACATGGGAACTGGTGATGGTTTAAGTCTTATTTCGTCATGGAGCTCGTTACCCAAATAATGGAGAGTTACTCGAAAATAACTTAAAATATAAGGACTTCTCTCTCAATAAAGCCGAATTAACTCCTGTCGGAATGAGATAAATGCATTCGCTAGGAAAAATACTTAGAAGAGAGTTGTTTAATGAGAAGAAATTGCTGAGTAGCAAAAATTTCAACATCAATGAAGTGCTTGTGTAGTCTTCTGATAAGGACAGAACACTATAGAGTACTTAGAGCCTTCTTTAAGGAATGTTTCCTAAGTCGAAAGGGTTACTTCTTCCGAATGTCGCTGAAGATCTGCTACTTCCACCGTATGAGGGTTCTAGAGACTACATGAAACCAGTTGTAGTTAGAACATCTGATAATCTAGCCTTGCCTAGCAAAATCTACCCATATATTATCCATTCCTATGGTAATCACGACTATGCTTTTAATAATCCTTGTCCAAATGAGAAAGATATCAATAAAAAATAAAAAGACGAAAAGGACGCTTTTCTCATGGATGAAATTAAAAAATATGGTTCTGATATAAAAAAAATAGTTAAAAAACTGGGAATAGAGGGAAATTATGTAACAACTAAAATAACGAAAATCTAAGATATAGCGGTATCTTTGTAATACCTCGGAGTCAATACAACCTTAACTGATCAGGAATTCAAATTACTTTGGTATCTCAAATCCTATACCAAAAGCCACCTCAAATTCACTCCTGAATTTAATAAGATTTATGCATCGCCAACTCTCGACTACATTCTCAATGCCTTCAGTGAAAAAGTATTTTGTTTCTTGTTGGGACCTGCTTTTTAATGTTGCTTGTGTTTGTTTATAGGCATCCGGTAAGTCTAAACTGAAACTAATCATAGAGGGCACACACGACTCCTAGTTGATCCCTTTGATGATGACTTTCGGGATGCTTAACGCTACGTGCCTGAAGAATGACTTTGAGTCAAAGACTAGTTCCTGTGAAAAATTCCCTATATTCAGCTCTAATTTTCTCTTTGAACTCTACAAGAACTCCTAAGGGGAAGACCACAGAGTCATGGTCAAATACAATGGTAAACACATACAAATATGTGGTAGCAACATGCATTTTTGCAGCCTTTAGAAATTCAAGGAGTGGATTTAGCCTAAGTTATATCTTCCTGAGGAATTTGCAAAAAGGTGCGGAGCTATCAAAGATCCATACTAACCAATAAAATGAAAAAAGACAAGTAGCCCGAATATTCCAAGAAGTCAAAGTGGTTCCTACTCTGACCAAAAAACTAGGTTTGTTTCCTTCCTCTCTTTACTAGCAGTCGTCTTTTTTTGAGTATTTTCATATTATTTTCTAAACTTTAATTATTCAAAAAGATACAAAAACTATTAATACAAAATAATCCTGAAAAATAAAATGAATTGAGAAAAAAGCAGGAAAATAATCACAAGAAAAATTCAAATTATTCCTTTAACCAATTCAAATGCTTTTTATCTTTTCAGCAAGCACTCAAGTGCTATTAATACTAAATTGGCCCTCCCCCTCTTAGCAGAAATCAATTACAAGATACATAATCCCACAGTATTGTTTTGTTTTAACAAATGTATTCATTAAAATTTGCGCTCTTTCCAACTAGAACTATTACAGTAAAAAAATAATTTTAACTCATTGTATTCATTCTTAGGTGATACAAAATAAAATAGGTTCATATGGTTCATATGGTTCTTTTTAATTTCACTGAAGTGATAATCCTATGTATGCTCAAACAATTATCTTTAATACTGATGAGAGAAATCCATAAAAGTAGAGCTTAGCTGACAATTTCTAAAAAGTTAGACCTTTTCCCCAAATGAATTCAATTATTTCTTTCATTTATTAGCAAGTTTAGTTCAAGTAAAAGTGCCGAGAATACAAATTTTGATAGTCAAATCTAAGAATTATTTTGAATATGAGATCTCTTAAACAGACCCTCAAGCTGCTGTTCTTCCTGTAGCATCTAGTGAATATTCATTGCTAGGCAGTCAACCCTCCAAACACTAATAACCCTCGAGTTCGTGAGCTAATCATGAGTTAAGTGCTATTTCAAAATATTGCCCACTATTCAGATCATGGAAGGGACTTGATTCCAGATTAACTTTAACAATCTCAAAACATCCTCAACAAAGGATTACTTACCTCTGTTGGGATGCAATAAGAATATGAACTCGGGATGAAAATTAGAATTACTTTTAAACAATTTAATGGAGAATTTATATTAAGTGATAATTTCAATAAAAATGAGATTCACATGTAGAGTTCGAATGAAGATGTATCACTTTAGAGCGCTTAAAGCTTTCTTTAAGGATTCTACAGCACAAATCAGATGATTTAGTTGCCAAAGAATATTAAACTTGACCTAGTAATTCCACCATTACAATACAACGACTAAGAAAAAGAGGAAATTAAATCAAGGATAAAGTGTCCTTATTAATAATTGAAGAAATGCATTAAATTAAAAGAGATTAACTTCTTCTCTAAGTTTCAGTTATGATGTTCTTTGAAAGCTGTAAAATTCTCAAATTTCTCAATTGTTTTGAATCTTAAATGTTAACTTGTGCTAAGCTGATAAAGACTAAAAAGAAATCAAATAACCATATTCGATAACAACAATATTTTTATGGATTTTGGATTGATTGAGAAAAACAAGATAATCCGGCACTAAGGTAGCATTATTGACATTGTGATTTACTTTTAGTACTCTAAAATAAACTCATTTGGTTCTTTTCGCCTTCACCAAAGTGATAATTGTATGTTTTAGCCAATAATTATCTTTATCACTGGCTAGCGAATTCCCTAAAATTTAGAGCTTATTTAATACCTCTAAAAAGTCAGGCCATTTTCAAAACATTTGGTTCTCTTCTTTATTAAATAATTTTGCTCAAGTAAATTGCCAAGAAATTTCCTTTTTAATACTAAAACCAGAGAGAGCTTTACTGGATATGGAGTCTTTTATACAGATATCCTCACCCCTCAAGCTACAGACAATGTTATCCTTCCTTCAGTATCAATCGAATATTCCTTAATAGACTGGAGAATAATAACTTCTAAAATGTAATACTCTTAATCCTCAGTTTCTTGGCTATTTTTATTAAAACAAATAATTTATTTTTTTGAAGGGGGAGGGAGATTATCATTATTTTTAACCTATCTCCGTTCAAAAATAATTGTTTAAAAATATTATTAATACATAACATTTTAGCAGAAAATTAATAGAAGACAGCCGATCCTAAGTAATTAGACTAGATTCTGTAAAAAATGCAGCATTTTTGCTAATAAAAACGAAACAATTTAACTTTACCTCAAAAACCCCACAAGCTTTGTTTTACTAAAGAGTTTCATGAAGTATTATATGATTTAGCGGTTGTTACTTGAAAGGTGTCAAGAAAGTTTGATTTACCTTCTCAAAATTCCCTTAAATGTATTACTTTTTTTTCAAATAAATTACAGCATTTCTTATTATTAAAGTGACTGTTCTGTATGTAATAGTTTTCACAGTTTTTCTGTGAAAGGTTCTAGATTTTAATGTAAATAATCTCTAAACAAATAATAAAAGTAAATTATTAAGACTAGTAATGGAGGTTTTCCTTTGTCAGAAGGGTTGATTCTACCAGAGAATGTCCCTGATGATCTGCTACAAGGAGTTTAAATGAACTTCACATAGGAATAATTCGACTTACTTTGGCATCTCAAATCTTACATCAAAAGCTATCTCAAATTCACTCCTTCTTTTAATAAGTTATTTGCATCGCCAACTTTCGACTACATTCTCAAAGCTTTAAATGAAAAAAATACTTTTTCTTGTTGGAATGCGTTTTTCAATGTTGGTTGTATTTGTTTGTAGGCATCAGGTAAATCTAAACTGAAACTAATCATAGAGTTCGAAGTCAAAGTCAAATACAATGGTAAATACTAAAAAATTTTTTATGGCAAAGACATATTTCCACTACAGAAATTCAATGATTGGGTTCAGCCTAAATTATATTCTCCTTGGGGAATACGCCAAAATCTGCTGAACTATCAAAGATCTATATTCAACTATCCCTAGTATTCAATACACTATATTTGTTTCCTTCCTCTTTTTACTAGCATTCATCTTTGTTTGAGTATTTTTATATTAAATAACCTTTCCAAGCTCTAATTATTCAAAAAGATACAATAACTAATAAATTCAAAAAAAATTTCCTAAAACTTATTTAGAATTGTGAAAAAAAAGGGGGAGGAGAGGAGAGGAAGCAATTGGACAACATGGCTTCTATTATTCTTTTTTAATACATATTTTTTGATTGCACATGTAGAACTATTATTTTATGTCTCTTTCATCTCTTTTTTACTTAATAATTTTCAAATAAAATCAAACAGATTCAATAACTGAAGCTGTAGTAAATTGATAAGAAACAAGATGCAAACAATCTCAGTAGTTTTTTTTATTTTTTAAATCGATTGTTATTTTAGCAAAATGGATTTTTTTAAATTTGTGGTGTGACCTTACCAAGAATAATTAACACAATGAATTCATTTTCAGGTAATATAAAATAAAATAGGTTCATTTAGTTCTTTTTGGTTTCAATGAAGTGATAATCCTAAAAGCAATCAAATAATTATCTTTAATACTGATGATCCATAAAAGTAGAGCTTAGCTGATAATTCTAAACAGTTAGACCTTTTCCCCAAATGAATTCAATTTTTTTGTTTTCCTTTATTTGCAAGTTTAGTTTAGATAAAAATTCCGAGAATACCAATTTTGAATGTCAAATCTACGAATTTTATTGAATATGAAACCTTTTCAACACGCAATCAAGCTGCTGTTCCAGCTATTCTTCCTGTAGCATCTAGTGAATATTCATTGCTAGGCTGTCAACCCTCCAAACACTAATAACCCTCAAGTTCGTGAGCTAATCATGAGTTAAGTGCTATTTCAAAATGGTGCCCACTATTCAGATCATGGAAGGGACTTGATTCCAGATTAACTTTAACAATCTCAAAACATCCTCAACAAAGGATTACTTACCTCTGTTGGGATGCAATAAGAATATGAACTCGGGATGAAAATT
>Ga0302271_10004274_pt1 | contig 11515 bp, 7 predicted proteins | sample III_Bog_N1_1_FD_198767 | JGI IMG/M metagenome (GOLD analysis project Ga0302271, IMG submission 198767) | Peat permafrost microbial communities from Stordalen Mire near Abisko, Sweden - III_Bog_N1_1 | ecosystem: Environmental > Terrestrial > Soil > Wetlands > Peat | place: Sweden: Abisko... | reverse complement strand
AATATTATTTTGAAAAAACATTAATTCATAATTAAATCTGAATAATTTTTACACAAACACACACAATTTTCATAAATTGCTTTAAATTAATTCAATAAACAACTAAATAATATGAAAAAGAAGAATCTCCACAGGTTTTTTTGATCAATTCGCTCAGTTGATAAAGCAAATTTTTACTTAAAAATCAGACCGAAAAGTCAGCAGAGACAAAGAGAGGATATGAGGAAAACGTTTAGATATTGTATTCTCTCCCATTCCATTTGATAGCCTTTGAGAATATTTAAGAAACAAGAAAAAGCCATGCATTTTTTTAAAAAGCCAGCATAATCGGAAGGGTATTTGCGGTTAAGCAATTGGATCTTACTTAGCTTATTAGATTGTTGTCAAAGAACATTCGCATGAAGCTTGTACCTAGAAAGTGTAATATAAGCAATATATTACTGGGTGAACACATCTAAAAGCTGAAATGTACAATTAATTTATCTCAATAATCTAAATATTTTTGTCAAATTCTAAAGAACAAATGACATAGACAATTCAAGATTATTTGAAGAAAGTAATAGCTTTTCTTTTAATGGAACGAAAAAAAAAACTTTATCTGTCTGTTGATAAAAACTGTGGTGGTTATTAAATTGATGCTAATTGTCATTAAGTTAGATTGAGCAATATCAGCTTTTATGATCTAACCTTTGATTGTTATTAGACTCACTTTCAGCTAACAAACCATACTTTGTATTACATTATCATCCTAAATCCATAAATAAAGTATGATAAATTGCTTAAAATGAATGGAAGACATGTAAAAAGAATCCTGATTAAGGGTTGTTGGTCTAGTGGCATGATTCTCGTTTAGGGTACGAGAGGTCCCGGGTTCGATTCTCGGACGACCCCAATTTTTAGTTTTTCTTTATTAATAATGAAGTAATATTTATATTTTTATGAAAGAAAATCAATTTCATTTTGATATCAAGTTTTATATTTTTTGTGATATATTTAAAGAAAATAGAGTATTTTCCTAAACAGAATCGAACTAACACAGAGAAACACATCAAAAAGCAAGACAAATACATCCTTGATGCAATAAAATTCAATCAAACAAATCAAAATTTATTGAGTACTTTCTAATTAACAGCATCTTTGCCTTTGTTAATGAGATCATCAATTTTTTGTTCTTTGCTTTTGAGATAAGGCTCCAAGAAGGTACTGAAGATGAACATGGCTCCCTTGGTTTTAGGGTGGAAGAGATATACGTAGAATATGACTTTCAAGGGATAGTAGAATGGGAAGAACTTCAGAAGCATACTCAAGGCACCATCAGTAACATGCAGGAACGAAAACACAACCCAGTATGTAAGCCACTACGTGTCATCATTTTCTTCCTTCGTTTCGATTGCTTTGAAGCTCATGTAAGCAGGGTAGAGTAGGCCTACAAGTGCAGTTAAGAAATCACTGAAGAATCCGAAAACAATGCATAGCATTACTAATGTTGATCCACCAACAACTAAATGACCAGGAGGGATGTTCACTAAAGAAGAGAACTGCATTAAAGGCTTGACAGCTTGGAAATCTTTGCCCATATCATTGACCATGTTCATGATCTGATTGCCTGATTAAGGTTGACTTGCTGAAGTAGTGCTATCTGAACTCATATTTATTTAAATCTTGGTTTTTTTTTCTTTTTTTAAATAAACACTTTTTGATTTTATTTACTTTTTTTGTGAGATTAGTCAGAGGAAACAGGAATTTAACCCAAAATAAGCCAATATTTCATTTCTCTGAGAAGAAAATTGAAAAAAAACAGAAATTTTTTGGTTTTTTCTCTCAATTGTCCTTTGAGAATAGATTTATTTTAACAATTTCAGTGGAGTGTAAAAACGCTCAGAATAGGGGGGAAAACTGCCTTAATTATTGAAAATAAAAAAACACAAATTTCTAACATTCAAAGTAATAATCCTTTCAATTAATTGGTTCTTCGTGAAGAATATCTCTTACTATTTTTTTCATAAGGAAATTCATTAGACAATATGGATTTCTGCTTTTGCTGTATTCCTTCAATTGTCTGTTTGATTTACTTGGCACAGTTCTCTATTTATGAACCTAGTGTCTTTATCTTGAATAGACCAAAATACTTCAGCTGCTAAGATAACAGCAGCATTTAATATCACTAAAATAACCACCGAGTCATTTTTCTATTTTAGATTCAAAATTGTGAGGTCGTAAATAAAGGTAAATTCTTATCAAATTAACACAAAGTAATATCAAAATCCCTGAATGAATCATCTTATTAACACAACTGCTGTGAAAGAAGGAATTATGTATTGTTTATAAAGTTAGCAGAGACTAAGCAGAGAAGAAGAGATAATCAATACAAAATCAAATATGTCAATTAAAATATCAAAATAATATTATTAAAAAATATGCGAAAAGGAGAAAACTGTATTATTTTTGGAATGCTTAGGCAGATAAATTTGTTAATTTCTTGTTTATCTTTGGAAAAGTCAATAAATTGTGTGAAATGATCAACCTAAAATTATTCAACCTAAGTTTTCTTATTCAGCCGATTGGACACTTTAGTTCAAAAATAAATATCTTCAACATTAGATTTGAGGAAGAAGATTTTGAAGGAAATATTTAAAATTTAGTAAATATTTAATGGAAAAAAATCTAAAGATGGAAATATCCAGGTTCAATTAGTTTATTTCACATTGTCAGATCAATACTAATCAATATTTGTGATTTCTTTCTCATCAATACTTATTTATGCCTGAGTTTTATGAAAGAGGATTTAGTGTAAAACCATCTTCTTCTTTTAAGGATTTCTTTTGCAAATAAAAAGTTAAAAAATCTGAAATAATTATCAAAAAACAAACAAACAAAAATAAACTGCAACAACAAATATATGAGAAGAGTTTTCTGGAATTTCAAGACTGCTTTCGTTGGCTTGTCCTTAATTAATCTTGCTCCTAAGAATATTTTAGTCTATCCAGTTGTCGTTGGTATCCCTCTCTACACCTTCATCGTCATGCAAAACAGTAAGGAACCTCAGGATAATTTGAAGCTTTGAAGATATAAATCATTTTAGAAAATGTTTCATGCTTTTATGTATTTTGATCAATAGGCATCAAGGGATTCGCTTATTACGACGAATATGATGGCGAACTTAACGAATGATTGATTGGTTTACAATAGTCGATGGTTGTTAATTTGCTAGTAAAATTACATTAAGGCATAGATAACAACATTTGAATTCTGCTAACTATAATCATAACTTTATCTTGCATGGATATGTATTTTGATAGTTACAGGCACATTAACTAACAAGCACACAAATGTATTAAAATAAATTATGCTATGGGAGTGAATGGAAAAGGTTCTGTTTTAATGCAAAAGAATTCACTTTTCAAAAGATTTTAAACAATTTTTCAGAATGAATGCAATTAAGTAAAGATAATTATTCCTTTTTGAAATTCCATATTCAAAGCAAAACTTATGGAATCTCAGATAAGCAAAAAGGGATACTTTTCATAAAAATATCTCATTTTCTGTTTTTAGTTCTTACTTTATTATCACATGGGATAGCTTAAGAATACAGACCCATCAAGATTACCTAATAATGACTCAGAGAGTCATGCAATTATTGATGATCTAATTGTTTAGATATTTACTATTTCGTTGAAATCTCCATGGAAATAAATCCATCCACAAATCTTTTGGTTTGGAGTTGTTACTTATTCAACTTTTAGTGAAGGTTTTCTCTCTTTTCAAACGATGCTGCTTTCAATTAACTTATTTAAAATAGCAATTTTATTAACACTAATATACTTTTTAAGATATTCTTAGTGTTATGTGATGAATAACTGAAGAGGACTACTTGATTGAAGCAATCATTTAGGGAGTGATTGAGAAAAATATGAACTGCTAATATACAAATTATGAAGAAAGGTATCTTTAAACACAGATAAATGTGGTAAAATATTTTTGAAATTAGATGGCATTCCTAAAAAACAATGAAGCAGCAATCAAATACTAAGAATTGATTTATTATTCTATTCTATCAGGTATTGGATAAGAAAGAGATTAATTCCTCTCGGGCATTAGTAGCTAGATTATCACTGATTTCAGCTATTCAACAGAATAACATAAATGATATAGGGCTTTCCAAAAAAAGTCGCCGTTTTTATATTTAATATTAATATACAAACGGCGGCTTTTTTTGGAAAGCCCTATATATTGCTCTTTAAAAATCTTCATAACAAAACTCTATTATTTATGGATCCTTTAGAAAGAAATCAAACAAAACTAAATAAAAATATCTGCAAAATTTGAGATGATTATTTTAGGATAAGGATAAAAACTAGATCCAATACAATTATACAGCTAATTCAATCAGTTTTTGTTTTATTTTATTTTACTTTTAAGAATATTTGGTATTATTAAAAAGGGATCTCAAATAAAAGCGAAGCGATCTGATTTTGTTCAGATATCCATCACATCTTCCTTCTGTTTTACTCAATTAAGACACTTTAAAGCTTTTTCTTTATTCTCCCATCTAGAAAATTTAATTTCGAATAGTGTGTTAAAGATATTTTTTTAATTATTTAACAATTTTTCAATGTTTGAAGCATATTTCAAATGTGTCTTTGTGGGGTTTTAGAAACCTTAAGGATTTTGTGATGCCAAATAGTGATTTATTAAATAAAAAATATAAAATCTGGAACTTTTAAACTTATTAAAAATCAATTCAAGTTGTTAATAAAGCCTCTTTGAGGATCTTTGATACAACAAATACAATAAACTTTTCTAATCACCATACTAAACTGTTTTTATAAATAGCTTCAATCAACCCAAGTTCCTCTGGATACTTCATTCTTGGAGTAAGTAGCACTGCAATTCACAAAATCAGCATCATCCATGTATCCCTTACAGAAATACGAGCCATTGTCTTATCTGAATTTGAGTTTGCCTCCTCCGCATTTCAAGCAACTTGGGAGTGTTCCAAGTGTCTTGCAATCAGCAACTCTGTTGATCAAGTCGTCTCTATTACCACTTTGAGTCACTCCATTTTTCTTCAATAGTGCTTTCAATTCAGCCACAGAATTATCCTCAATTTCCTCCTTATGGTCTTTAAAGCTCTTTAATTCAGCAGGAGTGTATCCTCCATACTTTCCACCACTTTTCTTTTCCACCTTTTTGTCTTCAACTTTATTAGCTTATCTTGTAGATGTCTTTGTAGCTGCAGGAGCAGTTGTAGTAGCAGCAGTAGCCTTAGCAGCTCCTTTAGTTGCAGTAGTGGTTTTGGTATCTTCCTTGGAATCCTTTTTAGCCTAAGCAAACTACTTTTTGATAGCAGCTTATTGAGCTTTCGCTAAGTTGTCATATCCAATCATCTCCTCAACGTCTTTCTCAAAATTCTTCTTGAATTTCAAGTAGCATTTAGCATGATACCATTAGTCTTATTCACCATGAGAGGACTTTTTGAGGATTCCTAGTCTAACTTCATCTTTAGCAATTTGAGCCTTGCATTCAGTGCAGTTTGATCTGTTTGTTTTGGCAGGTTCGATCTTATCGTTTTTTGGGGTAGTTGCAGCAACTCTAACCATTTTATTTTTTGTCAATGAGGTATTTAGGTATTTTTTTCTTGTTTTATTAGAAATTAAATCAATATTTTTATGAAATTAATAATTTCTTTAGAAACAATAATTCAAAGTATCCCTCTTTATACTGAGATAGACATAAGATCTTCTTCAAATAATCAATCTTAACTGAGAAATAAACAAATCTTTTGTTTTATCTGGTGAATCCTAATTCATCATTCTCTTCGCGCGAAACACTCCTGTGAAACAAATAACTCAGTATTTCTTCATATATTCATCAAAAGTATGAAATCTAATCTATGGGAGATTTATTCATATTTAATTTTCATTCTTTTTTTCATTAATTATCCGAAAACTCAATTAACAAAATAGTTCTATTTAATCCTCAATTGCAGAACAAAAAATAACCTAAAAGATATTATTATCTAAACAATCCTTTATTTTATACTCATGTATTCTCTTGAATCCTCATTCATTAAAAGTTCATTAATTTTCATTCTTTATTTCAAAAAAAACTATTAAAAACACTTCATTGTCAAAACTACAAAAAATAAACAACAAATCAATATTTCCAATTTATTAATGTCATCTATCTCCTTAATTTTCAAACGTCGAATGAAAGAAGCTTAATTATCACAGTTTAGTTATTCGATAAAGTATCTTTGATATAAGTTAAAGTAGAAACTTCCTTGTGAAAAAATCTGAAAGTTTGATACTTTTCGGTGTTAAAATGCAAAAAATGTGAATAAAATGCTAAAAGATAATAAAATAAGGTGAAATGTCTATGGATTGTAAAAACAAAATAAGAAAATATGATGATAGAAATAGAAGATTTTGAATTATGTGTTGCTCATTTGAAAATTTGTAGAAAGTGGCTCCAAGAACCAGCACATATGTTCCTGTGTCTATGACAATATTGGAATCAACACACTCTGGAGGTAGATATTTCTCAGTTGAAAAATTGGCATGATATTAGAGGCTTAATAGTAAATTTTTGCTGAATTAAATTAGAATGTTTGCTGGCTTAATGTCTAAAAGGAAAATAGCTTCATTCTAGATAGCATTGTTAATTGTTAGTTTCGCTTTTGTAATGGAGAAAGTTGGCAGCTTGTAGAATTTAGGAAAATAATTGCTGAAAGTCAAAAATGGCTCTTAAAATAGCTTCTTGGAAAAAATACTTAGAAGCATTATGAGTTTTTTTTCAGTTGATTTATTGAAAAAAAAACCAATTAAGACTTAAAGATTATCATGACATTTTCCCATAATGACACAGAAATTTTGTTGTTTTTTTTCTTGAAATTTATTGAAGAATTGAAAGATGCAGTTAAGATAAAAGAATTTCTAGATATTTTTTTGGAAAAAATTAGGAATTGTTGTTTTTAACCAAAATTATCAGACAATTGATTGTAAATACAATTCTTGTTTTCTGTATTTTTGACAGGAAGATGATCTGTTATTGAATATTTACAATAAAAGGGTTTATTATTACGGTGGAGAGCATTAAGTTTGACGAGGAGGATTCTGATAAAATAAGAAGATGAAGATTATCCGAAATTTTGGAAACCTAAAAACAGTTCCTTCTAAAGAAATAATGGGAAACGCTTAATCTTAATGCAAGCCAGAAATGAATTCCAAAAAGAATTAAAACAAAATATCATAAATCGTTTGAGCAAATTTTTGATTCAAGAAAATAAAAATGAGATTGTCGGTATTAGTTAATCATAAAACTATTATAAACCTTCCATCTTAGTAAAAAATAGTTCCATGCTAGAATAATAAAAAAAAGAGGCTGTCGACACTGGGACTTCCCAAGCGGTCCCCCACCTTAGTACTAACCCAGCCTTAAGGCGCTTAACTTCGGAGTTCGAATGGGATCCGGTGTGTTCACCTTAGTATGGCCGACAGCAAAAGTTATTTCAATCTATGTCTATTTAGAACCCTTGTCTTTACAGAAAGAAATACCAAATTTTGAATAGTTAATTTAGCCTTAATCATTAATATTATGTTCTTCAAAGGAATTGTGTTCATTTCTTTTCTAAAATAGGCTTTATCGACTTAGGTTTTTAATTAGCAGTTCTAAATAAGTTTGAAAGAAGGAATGATTTTTAATTGAAGATTCTTTTGAGCCTCAATTTCTCAAGTTTCATAACAGTTCTTAGAAAAATGTTGATGCTGGTTGAGATTAGCTAATTAAAACATTTTTAGAATAGCATAGAAGAATTTTCAAGAATCAATAAAAAAGTTCATACCACACTCGAAAATCATATTTTATCATGAAGAAAGTTGTGTAATTACAGCAAAACCAGTTGATCATTATTTAATTCTAAAACAACATTCATTTTCATTTAAATAGTCATGAAAATAGAGATACAAATTAATTTAGAGAGAAAAAAAACATAGAAAAAAAATCTGAACAGAAATGAGTTTTTTCTTTTTTTTGAAATACGGTAAGCTAATCAGTAGGGAAATACATTTCTTTGAAAGTTATGATTAAAACTTATGGGGTTTTTTAAGAGAAGTGGAGAAGGAAATAGTTATTTCTTAATAATTATCAATCTAAAAAAAGAAAAGAAAACTAACTTTTTTCCTTTTAAAAACAAAGTTGTAAATCTACAATAGCAAATTTAATAGGATTGTTTCTTAGAAAATGGACAAAGATGCAATGCATTTCACAAGAGTCATTGAAGATCAATCTGCATTGATCAGCGAATTAAAAAGAGATATTGAAACCTTGAAATTAGAGAACAGTTCTTAAAAGAATCTCAATAACAGCTTCTTAGAAACTGATCAACAACTTAAGAGTATTCATTCTTATTTAGTGATTCATTGAGGGTTCAAAATAGTTGTTATTCTTATTGAATTCAATAACAAAAGAAGTATTTTAATTATTGTTACATTGTTCTAGATAACATAAAAATTCAATAAGAAGAATATGAGAAGAAAACACAAGATATGAGAGTTTAGTATGAAGAAACCATCAAAGTAAGGCATTTTACCATAATAACTCAAAAAGGAATGGAAATTAATCATTAAGGACTATTTTACATATGATTGTATTTCAAAAATACTTTCTGATTGTGGTTTTTTTCTTTGATTATCCTTCAAAATCAATAGAATCTTAGAGACTAATTAAATGAGTAGAAAAATCAATAAGATAAGACTCCAAGTTCACTTGAAACAATGCTGAAGGGGGATGTTTCATCGCAAGGAGAATAGATTACTCACTTGAAGAATAATATTACTTATTGCGAGAAAGATAGAACATCCTTGGCTCCAAATATGAATTTAAAATCATCCGAACAATTAAAACAAAACATAGAAGATCTTTAGGATGAGCAAGAAACCTAACTCAAAGTAAGAGATGCTGAAGTAGATTCTTAGACAATTAAAGACCTTTAGTAGGAGTTATTCAAGAAAGATTAAGAAATACAGCGGATAAATCTATAAAATAATTACTTCAAGTTAGAGTTAATCAACAGAGAGTAAAATGCACTTAGGTACTTCAATGTGAATGTACTTTCTCGAAATAGTTAATCAACTTGAACAGAACTTAAAGAGAGAAAAAGGGAATTGTATTCTATTTTAAAATACATGCTATTTTGACACTGTGATCTGAGCATATTGGAATTATGTAAAATTGTTGACTGATTAATGGAGTATCGAATATCTGATGAAAATTAGATGAAATGAATAAAAAAACCTTTAGTTTTGTGCATTTTCTTATGTTTTCTTAACTTTTACAAATAAATTTTTCTCTGAATAATCTCAATTAAGATTCCTAGTAGCATCGACTGTCTAATTCAGCCTGAACTAAGCTTCATTCATCTAGCAAAAAACAAAAATATTGTTTCAATGTTTGATAGTTCCTTGGTTGTATTTTTTTAATTTGTAGGTAAAAAATTGTTAAGAAATAATCAGTTTGTTGAATTTAAGACCTTTTCCTTAGTTTTTTAGATTGATTCTCTCGTTGTCATAATCATTTTCATTGCTATTAGAGGATCGCTTTCGCCTCTGCTCACTTCGAACTCTTTTCTTGCACTCTTTCGAAGTATCTCACCCCTTTTTGAAAGAACAATTATTTCAAAAAGTTATTTTAACCAAAAAAAGCTTAACATTCAAAACAATAATAGAGTTTTAGCCTCTTTCTTTATTAATTTTTTTAAAAACCAACGAAAAATGTTGATCTCTTCACTTACCAGTTATCTCCTTTGGTGTTGTTCCAATAGAAACAGCGACTAAACTTGAGTATTTCCCTATACAGTTTTAATGCTTCTCTGTTTGGAGGCATTTTCCTGGAGAGTATCATGTGCTCAATAGGCTTAGAGAGAATCTCTTCAAGCATTTTCTTTCCAGCGGCACTCATTACTTTTATTCAGGTCTTTGTTATTAAAGGAAAATACTACTTTGAATGTATTTCAAGATTTCTAAAGGATTCTTTCTGATTAAAAATATTAAGATTATTATTAGGATTGAATTTGAGAAATTTCTTCTATTAATTTCAGATTATTTCACAAAAAACAATTAGAAATTTTAGAAACAAACTACTCTCCCTCAGTTTATTAAGAATGATATCATTAAATCTTTGGGGGGCATAAAACCACTTTGCTATTTAGGAAAATTGGCAAAAAAGGATTTCTCCCCCTTCAAAAAAAATTTGATTTCCAAAATAATAATCGTTAAAAACAATAATTAAAAATAATACAAGTCTTGGATGCATATTTTATGAAATGCTGAATTGGTTGTGCTAACAACAAACACAACAACATTAGTTTTTCCCAGGAAACCTTTTATTCTCATTAAAATCAAGCTATCATCGATATCCACGTCCTCCAATCAGCGCTTCATGAGCTATGAATTAGCAAAAGAACAAGCAAACAAAAATTAATGTCTTCCATTGGATGTTGCATGAAAAAGAAAGATATCAATATTCATCGATTTTATGAGCGCTCAAATCGAAAAATACTAAATGGATGCATATGTATCTGCATTCTCTCATTTTTTACATACACCAAATGCAAATTCAAATATAACATGCCCCGTTTGCATAGACTATTATGATTGTATTAAAATCATTCTAATAGTTAACAAAAAGCAGTTAGAAATAATTGCAATTATTTGCTAGAAACCAAGCAATATCTTAGCAGAAAAAATGTGGTTTTGGCAAAAATATTAAGCTGGATAAATAAATCACTCAAGTTTTCAAGAAGAAAAAAATCTTTCAAAGATGGTGATGATCATGATAATGAATTAGCAATTATTTAACGGAAAATTAAAAAATCATCCTAAAGGAAAGTAATTCTTATTGAATTGTGCTTATGTTTTCCATTCTCTTGCTTGGCCTCAAGAAAGAATTCTGATTTTAATTTAAAAATAATTAAGGGGGATTTAAATAATTTGAAGGAAAGTTATGGGGAGGAGGGGAGGAGAAGGAAGAGAATAGATTGAAAGGAAGCATAGGAAATACTGGAAAAAAGTATAACGGGGAAGCAAGGCTAAGAAGAGCTTTGGGAATAATAATAAAACAAAAAAAAAGGGGGAGGGAGTAATATTTTATTAAATAAGATAAATTATTATTGGAAAAAACTAGTGAAGAAAAGGAATGAGTAGCAGAAATACTTAGGAAGCTGGTAACAACCAGGATGGAGCTGATTATGAAGATCATCATAATCAACATGATGATGATGAAGAAAACAGTGATTATGAGGGGCATGAGTAATATCTCTAATAGTAACAAGAACAAATAAATCAAGTTAACAATCAAGATACCAATAATAAAAATAATTCTGAGGAACGCTTTTAATAGCAGCAGTTATAGTAATAACCTGGTGAAAATGTTAGTTAGCAGTAGGCTTAAATGTAATAGTAGCAATATCAACCTCAAAAGTAACAATAGTAACTACAAGATAACAATAATAATAACT
>Ga0302271_10004273_pt1 | contig 11516 bp, 6 predicted proteins | sample III_Bog_N1_1_FD_198767 | JGI IMG/M metagenome (GOLD analysis project Ga0302271, IMG submission 198767) | Peat permafrost microbial communities from Stordalen Mire near Abisko, Sweden - III_Bog_N1_1 | ecosystem: Environmental > Terrestrial > Soil > Wetlands > Peat | place: Sweden: Abisko... | reverse complement strand
GGAAGTGGAGAGCCTGCGAAAGAAATTGGAGTAGTAATAAAGTTTGATTCAAGAATTGAACAAGCAAAAAAACGAAATAGCAGTGCAGTTTAAAGTCAAAGAAGAAGAGAATATCAAACTAAAATAGGGTGTCGGTAGTAGTAGTAGTACTAAATCGCTAGGAGGAAGTGAAGAGATAGGAGGTTCTGAGTAAAGAAGACTCTAACTTGCTCGAGAAGAAATCGAGAAGCTCAAAGCGGAGAATGAAAAACTTTACGAAAAGCAAAACGAATTAGAACGAGATGGAAGCACGACTTCGCAAGAGCTGAAAAAAGCACAAGATTTGCGGAAAGATCTAGAGAGATACAAATAAGATAAAAATTAGCTGCTTGAGAAAGTTCGCAAGATGCAAGAAGAAAAGGAGCAGGGCAGTTAATAGACTATGGAAGCTGCCTAGCAGCGAGAGTAAGAGCTGAGTATGGTTTAGTTTAAGCTCGCACAATATGAAAAAGCAAAGGGATTAGGAGGGAGCAGTCTAAGTAACAGCATGGGAGATATGGTGAAGGAGTTAAATTCTGTCTTAGAAGAAATGAAGAAGAAATTTGTTCTTACGAAAAAATAAGTTGAAACCATCGAAAAATACGGATAAATGGAGAGAGAAGTTGCGAAGCTAAGATTAGAAAAAGATACTTTGGAAGCTGATTTGCGCGCTCAAGTAATGGATGAAGCAGAAGAGAAAAATGAACTCTTGGCTTCTCAGCATTCGCAATCGGTTTAGCAGCTCAAAGATGAATACGAAAATAAACTCGCAGATTTATAGAAAAGATTAGATATCAGTCTCGATGACTAATCGAAAAAGCAATAGAAACTCCTGGAAACTGATTCCCTTCGAACCTAACTAGACCTTGCATAAAGCACAATCAAAGATCTCCTGAGTGAATCTGATCAGAGTAAAAAAGTCAAATAGTTCCTGGAAAAGAGAGTCAAAGAAACAGAGGATGAATTATCAGATCTGTAGTTGCAGCTCAGATCGTATAAAAATAAAAAATGATAAGAACTAGAATTCTTCCATAAAACCTCCAAAAGATTTTTATTCTTGTTTGTTGTTTTCTTAACTTTTAGACTTAAATTTACTGTAATTTCTACCATTTACAATTTGGGTTTTTCGACGAATAATAATAAATTCTTTACTAGACGAACTAATTAGCTTTTCTGCTGCATTAAAGCGTCTTGCACAATACCAGTATAAAATAAATTGTTTAATCTGTTAATGATTTCTAATTATGCTTAAATACAAACTCTAAATCTTAAAAAAAAGAATAAAACTAACAAAATAACCAAACTACATAGTAATAACTGCATTCAATGGATTCACAGTGGGATATGCCGATTTATGTGCCTAAGCGTGCTTAGCAAGTGTCAAATTAGCCCCCTTAGAAATAGTAATAAAGTACATAGATACATTCAACAAATAAGCAATTCGTCTATGTCCCTAAGGATAGTTGCAATACTGATTAATAAAAATAACCTTCTAACTTAAGCAACCTTGGCCCTTAGAAAGTTTCAACTGATGTTGTTAACTAAAAGAATAAACCTACTTCTTCATCTTCTGAAAAGTTACCTTTACGTTTTTTCGATGTCGCCGCTAATTTAGGTAGCTCCCAGTTCTCTGGGGTCTACAAGGGGAAGAAGGTTCATGACAATGATATCAAGGATGTGATTAGTAGAGCTGAGAAAGTTGGATGTGATTATTTGCTGTTATCAGCTTCTAATTTGAAGGATAGCAAGGATTGCTTGAAAATAAGTGAATTAAGTAATAAATTCTTTACAACTGTTGGTTTGCATCCTGCAAAGGCAAACGACGCTGATAAGGATATTGAAAAATATTTCTAAAACCTTGAGTCAGTGATAATCAAAGCAGGCTCCAAATGTGTAGCAGTTGGAGAGTGTGGCTTAGATTATGATAGACTCTTTTGCTCCCCTAAAGAAACACAAATTAGAGTGTTTGAAGCACATTTTGCACTAGCTGAGAAATATAAATTACCTCTTTACCTTCACAGTCGAAATGCTAGAGAAGACTTCCTTCGGATCATCAAAGCAAACAGAAAGCGCTTTTCCACTGGACTTGTACATTGTTACACAGGTAACAACAACAAAATCATCAAAAACAATTCATTTTAAAATTTCTTTTTCTCAATTATTTTCAGGAGGACTTGAGGAGTTGCAGGAGTTGATAAATGAAGGCATGTATTTCAGTGTGAATGCATATGCTTTTAAAGAATAGAAAGATTTTGAAGTCGTGAAGAAAATTCCACTTGATCGAATTATGATAGAAACAGATGCACCTTTTGGGAGAGTCAAAAAAGGAGATGCAGGGTATGCATTACTTACTTCAGATGAACCAATCGAAGTAGCTAAAGAAAAATATTCCAAAGGGAGCATTGTTAAAGGACGAAATGAACCATGTTTTGTAACAGAAGTTAATGAAATTCTTGCTGCTGTTCTTGGAAAAGATGAGCATGAGATCGCTAGGATTTGCTTTGAGAACTCATTGCGGTTTTTCAATATTACAGAATGAATCTTTCAATATTACACATGGCAGGCTTAGTATTTCAATTTTGAAGCTTAAACTTTAAATTTCAGTTTTAACAACTAAAGATCATTGAATAAAATGAAAAGAATGTGCTGATTTGCTGCTTGTGTTTGTGTGTATAAAATGTGTGATAATAAATAAATAGAATAATTCTCAAAAGTTCGATGATAAAATTAATTATTTGCGGAATAGAAGTAGAAAGAATTCGAAATCAGGAATGATCTCTAAATTATTCTTACTCACTCATAATTAAAGTAGAAGTAGTCATAAAACCTGTGTGTTTGATGGTTCGCGTAGCTTTTGAGGAATAAGATGAGCAGATGTCTATCTCAGATCAAGAGATAGAAATGAAACCATCAGCGAAACTCAAAGGAAGAAAAGGAAAAGCCGTGATGAAGGCAGAGCGAAAAAGATACTAACTTAAAGTGAAGAATAGCAATTATTGGTCAGCTTTATAAAAGCCAACTGTTGTTATAAATCAACTTAAAGACGCCATCTAAGAAGAAACAACTGAAGAGACATTAGTTAAAATCCAAGAATTCATTCATAAGAAATGTCGATACATGCGAAAATATTTCTAACAAAGCAGCCAGCTTAATGACTGCAGATGCCATCACAACGAGGATATCCTGAAGCTTTACAAGACGAAGGATTATTAGAAAATAGATTCTCAAGTGTATTCGATCAGAAGACGGAATGTCTGCTAGGAGATTAAAAGTAACTACTAAGAGAAAGTTGTGATAAAAAGAAGGATCTTGAATGATTACATGAACATAATCAATAAGCGATAAGTTATTGTGCAAGACATTCAAGAGAATCTTCGATCGATACTTGAAATGCATCAAGATCTTCTTTAGTACTACAATACATATTATTCCAAGAGGAATAACAAGCAATTCTATCGCTTATAATAAATTTTGCTACCTGAATTCCGGTATATCCTGAAATTCATATCAAACAAAGGTAGACAGTTTGAAACACGCATTAAAAACTTTGTTGATCCCAGTAACTAATCGTAAGTAGCTGCTAAAAAGCAAGAGGATACAACCAATATAAATTCTCGTAGCAACAAAGGAGCTGGATTAAAAAAATCCTAATCTGCGATAATATTAGTGAAGGCTTTATCTAGTAAAGAAGATGAACAAGATAGTGAAAGCGAAAATAAATCTACGAAGATATCGGCACTGTAATAAAAATTAATTTAGTAGAAAGTGCGGTTTTAAAGTTTAGCAAAAACAAAAGGGTATTTTTTCCTCGAAAATACAGAGGAGAGTAACTAAGCTACGTTTAATAGTACAAATAACAGCAATAATACCACAAGTACTAACAAATATGCAAGCTTCGAAGCGTAGAAATATGGCAGCGATAAAATAAAACTTAAAATATTCTAGAATGACATGAGGAAATTTATTTCACTTGAAAAAGCTAAAGCTTCTGTGCAAGTCAACTAGAAATATCCTGCAACTTTTGCTTAGAATTCACCAAATAAAGCTACAGGAAAGGCTTTGAATAACACTCAAAGCTGGTAGACTAAGAGTGCAGTGAATAAGATGGAAACAAAATATACTGCGCACACCTCGAAATCAAATTAAAATAATAAATCAGATTAGTTTTTTATGAGCCAGCGAAATCCTAAGTTTAACTAGCTATCAGCAAATGCATCGCCTAAAAATTCAGAAAATCAACAAAAAAGTAGTTCACTTAGATAATCAGTTAATGTCTCCCCTGGATAAGCTAACTAATTGTCTCCAGGAAAAGACAAGAAAATCAAAAATGAAGCACTTTCAAATCTTTTTCAAACGAAACAAGATCCAGTGTAATTTCCTGAAAAAAAGTAGCTAAAAAGTATCATACCTGGGATGCCTGAAAACTAGTAGGTTGGAGGAACTAGATTAAGCTCACGATTTGGAGTAAAGTCCAATAAATCAGATACGATGTAGTATTCCTCTCACACAAGAATAAAATCTGTGGGTAGTTTTACTTAAATCATAGGAATGAAGGAATTCGCAAACTTTTCAACATAACCACTTCCACATTAAGGTGTGACATAGTTTAGAAGATTTAAAGAGAAATATTTCTAGCAAAGTGATTCTAAAGAAGATGATGTGAAACCGAGATTTCAGTAGCTCTCCTTAAAAGACCTCCGAACCAACAGCAATCCTTCACTTCCATTAACAATAAAGGAACTGAAAAACTCACTTTTAAATAGCAATAATTATAATCCCAATACGCTATCTCCATATTCTGGCTAATATGGTTCTTGGGGAGCCACAACACTTATTCCAGAAAGTGACGACGAACAAACCCCTAAGGAATCTTCATTGCGGCATCACTCGTTTATTAGAGTCCCTGGAATTAACACAACTTTTCGATCGGAAGAAGAATCTGCTGAGGACACCTTTAATTAAGATGCTACATAAAATATGAAAAGATCATATTTTGCAGCACCTAAGATGAATTCAATTAATTCTCCACATGAAAAGCAATCCAGTGTAGTGAGTGATTTAGCAAAAGAAGATGTTTTTATCTACAAAAAACTGAATCGAATTTATTTAGAAAAAATTTACGACGAACGAATTCTCAATAGAAAATCATTTAGAAATATAAATCCACCTCATTCTCCAGATTAAATTAAAGCACTCATGAAGAGGAATTCAACTGCGCGTATTTTTCCTTAGCCTTCAATCAGCAATTATCTGATACCTTCTTAGGATACTTCTAAAAATGTTCACAATAATCTCAGTAGTAGTAATAATAATGTTAGTGGTGTCAATCTAGGAGTATCTGTAAATGGCACGACTTTCAGTCAAAATCAACTACGAGAATGTAAATCACAGCCTTTTATACCGAATGTTCTAACTCATTTCTCGAAAGAAGACATACATCTTTTTCAAAATCCCATTTTAGCTTCCAAATCTGATCTTTTTGTGATTTAAGAAAAGTAGATTTCTCCTAATAAACCAGAATATAAAAAAACAAATTCATTTGAGAAGAATCTTGCACCATCGAGTTCTCTTGTTGTCACTGCTCAGAATGTTGGTCTTCCTGTATCTATTGAAAATTTCACGTCCATAAAGGAAATCAAAAAGCCCGACACTCTTGAAATCCCTCCTTCTCTGTCTTTAGATACCAATCCAGCTTCATAACCAAATAAACTAGCAATCTTTTAGTTAAATAAAAAATCTATGTTATCTTTATCCTCTTCCTCTTCTTCTGATGCTTCGTCACTCAATTCTCAAAGAGAAAATAGTAAACCCATAGAGAATACTCAACACCAACAACGATACAATTTACTTTAAACAAAAGTATTCAAAAAACAATCAAACTCACCTTAAAATGAGTCACTTTCTACAAATGCTTCATTCCCTTCTCCTTCCATTCAGTCTCAAGTATAGTATCCTTGCATTAAGGATCCTATCATTCAAGAATAAACCATGAACAAAAATGATAATAATATTTTTTCTTTGAAACTCGACAAACATACAGACATATCAGCAGCATTCCAAGAAAATCACGACAAAATATTTTCCAAAAAAACTAAAAAAATAACCCTTCCCTTATCAATAAGTCCCAGATCAAAAAATCACATTACACCTGTGAGCATGTCTCCAAGAGAGGCAGCAAAAAATTCATTCAGCTGTTAAATCGATAAGCTTGGAGAGAAAGTCACCAGTTAAAAGTTAGAAATTACAAAATTATCAGAATAAATCGAAAATAGTTAAAGATCTCAAGAGAAATTGTTTTCTAATATTAAAAATAAATTCAACAATTGTCTGAATAAGCGAGAGAAGGGTTTTAGGCAATATATGAAGGAGATTGATATGCCTTTTGAGGAATAAATTCGGATTTTGAATAATGAAAAAAATCAAATGAAAATAACTGAAAGCAGCAGCAATAATAATAATAATATAAAATAATGGAGTTAATTTGATAAACAACAAACATAATTAAAGTAATAATCTCCTTAATCTCTCCCTCCTAAGACACATCACTCTCAAAGTTCTATTCGGTTTCATTCTTCAAATAAAACCATTGAAAGCAGCAGCAATATTTCATATTTGGGAAAAATTCCTTAAAATATTGAAGAACTTCTTATCAAAACAAAGAAATTTAAATAGTAAAGAACGATAACTTAGGAATAAAGTGTGAGCCTTACTTTGAAGCTTTCAGAATTCGAAAGTCGCTTGTATCATAAGAATATTTCTTCCTTTTTCCCGAAGAATAAATGAAAAAGAAGGGAGATTATTATTATGAAGAATGGAAGAAGAAAAAGAGTGTGTTATTTTCTCAAATAATCATATAAAACATGTAAGACGTTGATTTATTGTTTAATAATGTTAAATTATCCTTCACAATTCATCATAGTTTATCCTTAAAAAATATTGAAAATGATTTGTTTTATGTTTATTGAAAGGATTTATTTATCTCTTATTTATATTACAACCAAAAAACAACAAAGATTCTTCTAATCATTGGAGTAAATGCTCTTTATTAAAATGTGTATTTCATAATTATCTAATTTGCCCATAAATTATCTTACTTCTTGATTGTTTATTATTTCGTTCTCCTTGGTTGAATTGGAACTTTATTTTTCACAGTAAAAAGTAAACAAAAAAAGGTAAAGATAATACTCTAATAATATGGACTTGACTTGGCCTATTCCATATAGCCATTGGTTAATTGTTCCTGCATTATTTATAAAATGTCACTAGGATATGTTCTAAAATGCTTGGAATACTTTTATTTCAATCAGCTGTAGAAGAAAAACTAATGTATTTTTTTCTTGAGAGAGATATAAAAAAAACAAAAACAAAAAGAAATAAATCATAAAGCTGGTTGATTTTTGTTGTAGTTGTAAAAATACCCTTTCAATAAGTTGAAAAACTTCTTCTAATCAGCTTTCAACAGATAATTCCAAGAAATTTACTTTTAAGCCCCAATATTTTCTTCAACAAAAATGCAAAACAGTGTTCTCAATTTTTAGGGATGATTTCATTTAAATGAGTGAAGATCCTCTTTGGTTATTTCGCGCAAATATTTTGGATAAACATAAGAAACCAGAATCGAACATGAGAAGATAAGAAACGGAGAATGATTGAGAGAGAGAGTTAGCAACCATTTTGTTGAAAACACTCTTGGGTAGAAAAAGCAATTACTAAACTCTGATCAGAAGGGCAAAGCTGGTCTGATTCCCACTAGAGATAAATTAAACAAGCTGTGATGTAAAAACAAAGAAAAAGTTGTCTAGGATGTGAAAAACTCTCCAATTAAGCATCAATCCCATCCGAAAGGTAAGAATAGTTATGTAACTGCGATTCTTTATATTTTCCAAGACGAGATGCATGATTCAATTCCTTCCTCTATGCATTTTTTTATTTTTTCTACACACTGTATTTAGACAAGTAAAACTAGCACGAAATGTTTTCTATTCTCTTCATAATTACCATCAAAGAAAACAGTAATTATTTAATAATTCATTAATATTCTGTGACGCTTCACATTTGAAAAGAGTGACAGCGCTTTCACAGTTTGGAATTATTCGCTGTTACCAAAAAAAAAGAAGCGTTTTATGCTAAAAAAATGATTCATCTGAACCAAAAATAAAATCTGATTTAAATACTCTCAATACTCTCAAATGTGTTTGGCTACTAAACCACATTTTTTATATTTTCACTCATAGCTTTTTTTCGAACAAGGAGAACTACCTGCCAAAAATAAGCAGAAGACTAAAAGACCTTTTTCTCTTTTTCACTACTTTTGAACCACTTTCAATGGAAAAGCAGAACCCATCATGCATTTGGTTTCTATTTTCCTTGTTAAGATCCCAAATAAGATGAATCTTTCATTATCGTTAATACTCAAATGATCAGCCATTTCTATTTGTTCTTATCACATACAGTTCTGATCACAAATAGTTCTGATCATATTTTTTGATAAATTCAACTTTTTTGTGAAAGCTACTTTGCGAATAAAAATCATGATCCTCTAAAACAAGAATAAGCTATTGGTTTAGAGGAAAATATGTAGTTATCTTGTCAGTAAAAGCGATTTATTTGTTGAATATGGTTCAATGGAGGTTATACTTTGTGTGAGTAGTACAGTTTGACAAGAATAGAAGAGAGGGAAATACTAAACGAAGAATGTTTGTTATTTTTTTGTAAAATTAATGGTCAAAATAGTTGCTTTTTAGAAAACAAAATAAAGAAACGATTTAAAACTACAAGCAAGAAAAGGGAGAGTTCTTGAGACCCTACAGAACCACACAAACAAAACCACGTATTTTAAACGCTTCTTGCTCCCCATTTCGACCAGGTTATTAAGAAAGAGAGAACCGTTTGGTTGAATGGACATAGGGGAAGTGGGGGGGTAGAAGAACTCAATATTACTTCTAGCGAACGCGAAAGCGAGAGTTAAGATCACATAAATTTTATTTGAATTTGATTACTTTATCCCAAATGAAATTGATTCATCTATGTTTAATTTTCTCAAACTTCTTATTATTAATTAATATCTTAAACATATAAGGTAAGTGAGCAACCAAGCTCAGTAGCCTCTCCTCTGCCTCCGTACTTCCACTCACTGACATAGGTCATTGTCAGAGTTATAGCTTTTCGACAAAATATACAATCCTATTATTCAAAAGGGCATTATTTCAGCTTTTCCTATCTATTTCAGCTAAAAACTTCGAGCTAAACTCGATTCGACCAGAGGATAAATATTATTTTCTAGTTAAATTCTGCGATTTATCTGCTTTTTCTTCATTTTTTTCGACAAAAATAATTTCCTCTATGGGAAATTCCTGTGCAACAGCTAAGGTGCACCGAAAAACAACTAATACATTTAGCTAACTTTACGTGCATTCGAAAGTCTATAAAATAGCTTATTAAGGAGATGAAAATGGCATTTAACCTATTCATCTAAATAGCGAGCATTAGAGTTCTTCTCCTTTAAAAAGTGAAGAAGGAATAGATATCTAACTCGTCCCTATCTCGGGATCAACATACAAGAATTTTGTGAAAATCTAAGTCAACTAAATTGTATCCACGACAATCACAACAATTTAAGATTTCTCTAGAAAAAGTGCAAATTCTGCATCATTTACAGCAGAAGATCTCGAACTCAAAAAGAAGCGCTCAAGTACGTCACCAACGTTCTCAAGAAAAACAGCGTCTCCAGAAGATGTCAAATAGTAAATTCGTGACCTGCATGGAATCGAAGGTGTAGGACTGAATTCAATAAATCTTCTTTAGGGATGCACAAAGCACAAGAAAAAAGAAGGACAGGTTATTAAAGATTTCACTAAACACGAGCAGCCAATATTATTTGGTCCAACTCGTAATTCGCTATTCGACGCTTTTTACATGGCTTACACTCTCAATGAAGATCTTGTATTGAATCCATAGGATATTTGGGATCAGATTCTCCTCACACTTAAAGGCTTCTATAATTGTAATCACATTCGAGGTGGAGATCTCTTTCCTGGTCCAAAGTAGCTGCCAAAAGAAACTCGTCTCATATAATATTAGAAACAAAGAGAACCCTCATCAACATCTCCATCAAACCAAAATCACGTAATTATATTCTCAACACCTATCTTTATCATTTTAAAAAAATTCAAACCCCACTTGAATTTTCCAATAATGAGTGATTTTTGTTCTATTTTCATTCGATAAAACAACTTTAATTTTGCTATCTTGTCATTTTAAATTATTTACACATTAAGATGAAATGCCCCTGCAGTTTATGACAGGGTTATTTTTGATTTAATTTGATCTTCTGTTTTCCTTTAAAGCACTTATTTACCTGCTATCTATTATTCACTTTTTTGAGTACAAACAGCAATATTATCTTTTTTTACTGATTAATATTTTGTTTGGTTTTTTATTTCAATTTTAATTTTGGCTTTTTACAGTAATGTGAAGTCATTTCATGGGAGTAAATACTGAAGGAAATTTAAGAACACAATAAAGAATAACTCATAGAATCATAAGGGGAAGCGCTCTTAGGGAGTAACTTTCAAATTAAGCGGCATTCCTAGCATGTTTACAATCAACTAATATTTCTTGATCCTGGATGTTGCGATGACCCTTCGCATAGTCTGCCATACTAAATCTTTGCTGGACACCCTTATGTCATCAAGAATATTGTGTTTCGTAGTTCTTTAGCTGATTGGCTTCTTCTCCGTGAGAAAATTCTCTCTCTTGGTGATGCAGCTCCTGATTTTTGGATTGAACGTCTTCACTTCATTATGAATAATTTCATCGACACTCTACAAGGAAGGCTCCATCATTCTTTCTGGGATCAGGGCTTCTTATCATCCATGAGAAACTCAAAGTAATCTAAAGAATATAAATTTATCTATTTTGATTTACATTTTATGCTTAAAATTATTAAATTAAGAAAACTGATAAAAACAACAACAAATTTTTGAAAAAAATAGAGAGCAATTGAGATACAAATTCGGATGGATGAAAGCTCTGTTTATTATCGACTTCGATATACCCTAAGAACTCAATTAAGGGGTAACTTATGTCTTTAAAGATATCTCAAGAGCGATTATGTCTCGGCCTTTTATCTTCAGAATAAAAGACCATCAAATCGATATAAATCTAACTATTCATGCTCATAAATCTTCGCTATTCATACCTAAAGATCTCCCAAATGCTTACGAACCTCTACTAACTATGTATTTTACAACAGACCAGCACTGAAAAATGATAAGCTTATTCTTGTAAATATCATCTAATTGCAACTAAAACAAACAAAACAAAATTATTCTAAATTTATTAAAATATTTCAGTCAAAATTTAATCCTCTTCTGCTAGCACTCTATCTCTAATGCATACATAAAACAAGAAGATGTGCCTGTACTTCTTATTCCTCATTTTATTCTCTTTTTCTTTGATCTTATTTAACAACAACAGACACATCACTACAGACTCGT
>Ga0302271_10004272_pt1 | contig 11516 bp, 11 predicted proteins | sample III_Bog_N1_1_FD_198767 | JGI IMG/M metagenome (GOLD analysis project Ga0302271, IMG submission 198767) | Peat permafrost microbial communities from Stordalen Mire near Abisko, Sweden - III_Bog_N1_1 | ecosystem: Environmental > Terrestrial > Soil > Wetlands > Peat | place: Sweden: Abisko... | reverse complement strand
TGGTGAAAAAATTGATGAGATCCTTGTAGATACCGGTGAGAGTTTAGATGCAACGAGCAACCCACAAGTAAAGCGCCTCGCTGGAATTGCTGCTCCCAAAGCTCCGTTGACGTTGGAAGAAATTCCAGTACGGCTTGCAAACTCTGATCAGGAATTGCGAAAGTGGCTTTTGAATAGCAATATTGAGTAAATTTTGTATCTGCCGATGAGAAGCTTCGCCTGCCACACGCTTTTGGCTTGAAGGCGTTTGGAATAGCGCTCGCATGCAGATGCAAACCAGAGGACTCAATAAGTTTATTCTCGCCATCGATGAAATCCAACAGATCGAGGACTGGAGTCGCACGGTCAAAGCACTATGGGATGAAGACTCTCGTACGGGAATTTCGCTTCAAGTCATCGTATTGGGGTCTGCGTCTTTGCTGGTTCAACAAGGCCTTTCTGAGTCATTGAAGGGGCGCTATGAAATGCACCATTTAGGCCATTGGTCTTACTCCGAAATGCGTGAATGTTTTGGATGGACTCCTGAACAATATGTTTGGTTTGGAGGCTATTCTGGAGCTGCGCCTTTGATTCATAATGCTGTACGTTGGAAGTGCGGGCATTCCTTGGCAGGAGTTCTTATCCATGCCGTTAGATCGAATTTTTTAACCGTGCGATTCTATGATTCTCTTGGGTCATATTCCCGTAGCTTACGGCAAGGTTTCCTATTTTATGACTGAAAAATAGGTCATTAATTGTATATATTGTTTATAATGACTGAAAATCAAGTCCAAATATCTCCAGAACTCAGTGATTCTTCCATCTTGGAGATTCTCGGAGATCAACTTCGGCAACGCCGACTCTCTCGCAACTTATCTCAAGCAGAATTGGGGACGCGGGCAGGTGTTGCTCGCAGTACGATAAGTGAAATGGAGAAAGGTCATGTGGGAACGCTACAGTCTTTTGTCCAGGTTCTTAGGGCTCTCCAAGGATTGGATTGTTTAAATGCATTGGCTCCTGTGAGTTTGGTCAGTCCAATTCAAGTAGCCAAAGAACGCGGCAACACTCGACAACGCGCCTCGCGTAAGGTGCAAGATTCAGGTGCCACATGGTAGATCTTGCCAAGGTGCTTTACCACAACGCCCTTGTAGGCTTGGTGTATTGGGATGCGACTCGGTCTGCAGCAAACTTTGAATATGAGCCTAGTTTTTTGCGAACGGGCTTTGAATTGGCGCCCTTAACAATGCCGCTGCAAGCTGGTCGAGTGTATTCATTTTCAGAATTGAACCGAGAAACTTTCAAAGGCTTACCGGGATTACTTGCTGATAGTTTGCCAGACAAGTTCGGAAACGCCTTGATTGATGAGTGGCTCGCAAGACATGGGCGGAATCCAGGCTCTTATAATTCTGTGGAGCGCCTTTGCTATCAAGGGGTGCGATCCATGGGGGCACTTACCTTTGAACCTGCAGAAAAACAGATCGCCAATACCGCAAGCCGGCTTGAGGTAGATTCCTTGGTGGAAGCAACTCAACGCGCACTTCGACAGCGAGGTTCACTTAGGGCAAAAGTGGCTGCCGATGACAAAGCGATGCTCGCTGTGCTGAAGGTGGGGTCCTCTGCTGGTGGTGCACGTGCCAAGGCCGTGGTTGGTTGGAATGCAAAGACGAATGAAATCCGCTCTGGCCAAGGCGATCTTCCCAAAGGCTTTTCTCATTGGATATTAAAACTAGATGGCGTAAATACTCAGCCAACAGGAGCTTCCAAGCATTACGGTCGCATGGAGTATGCTTATGCACGAATGGCAGAAGCGTGTGGAATTGAAATGAGTGAATGTCATCTCATGGAAGAAAATGAGCGCGCGCATTTTATGACAAAGCGTTTTGATCGCGACGGAAATGAGAAGATACATATGCAGACGCTTTGCGGAATTGCTCACATGGATTTTCGTATGCCAAGCGCTTATTCCTATGAACAGGTTTTTCAAACTATGCGCAGCTTACATTTACCGTTCCCGCAAGCAGAGCAGATGTATCGACGAATGTTGTTCAATTTGGTGGCACGCAACCAAGATGATCATGTCAAAAATATCTCGTTTTTAATGAATGCCCATGGAGGCTGGAAGCTTGCGCCTGCGTATGATCTGACCTTTTGTTATAACCCTATGGGTGCTTACACTTCGGCTCATCAACTTCGTGCAAACGGAAAGGTCGATAATTTTACCAAGACTGATTTGGTTCATGTGGCTTCGACGATTAGTTTAAAAAAGCCAATGGCAATACTTGAGCAAGTGCTTGATGGCGTATCGCAGTGGCCTACGTTCGCAAAGCAGGTCGGAATACCCAAGGCGCAAATCATGCGGATTCAAAATTTGCACAGACTTAAGTGGGAAGTATGAAACTACTCTTCGTAACCCATTGGGCCAATAACATGCTGATCTTTCGCACCTGGATGCTACAAGAAGCGGTGCGCCGTGGCCATGATGTGTATGTGCTGTGTCCCAATGATCCCGAGGCCATACGTTTTGCAGACCTTGGTGTCAAGCATATTCCCTGGGTGCTAAAACGCGGCGGAGGCATGGTGAATATGATCTCCGCAATTGTGGATGTGCGGAGTCAATTAAAAAACATTGCACCAGATTCCACTGTTGTGTATTGCGTTCAACCGATCATGGCGATTTTATGTGCATGGAAATTGGGAGGGAAAACAGGAAAGCTTTTCCCAACCTTCACAGGCCTGGGCAGCTTATGGACCGATCTCGACCCACCAAGTTTGAAGAAGCGTGCCGTGCGCAAAATGGTGGAACGAGTCTTTGGATTCCTACTCCCACAAGCGCAGAAAGTCTTTGTACTCAATCGCGATGACAAAGCGCAAGTAACCGCATGGAACCCGCAATCCTTGCAGAATAGGGTCGTGCAGACGAAAGGCGAAGGAATTGACCTCGACCATTTTAAACCACCCACAGAGCAAGACCGCTCTAAGGCCAGAGCGCGTTGGGATATTCCCCTTGATGCGAAGGTGATTGGTTTTGTTGGGCGCTTGATTCGTGAGAAAGGTGCACCAGATTTTTTGAAACTGTGTAAGGAAATGCAAGCCGATACGAATATTCATTTCTTGGTCATTGGGGATCCTGATTTAGGAAATCCAACCAGCTTAACTGCAGCAGAAATGCAAGAGCTTGAGGCGATTCCTCGCTTGCATCGCGAGCCATGGATGAATGATGTTCGCCCAGCCTACGCTGCTATGGATGTGCTGACGTTCCTGAGTGCTCGTGAGGGCTTGCCCATTAGTCCATTGGAAGCAATGGCCATGGGCGTGCCTGTGGTGGGGTATGATGCTGTGGGAACGCGGGAAGTGGTGCCAACAAAGAGTTGCTTTTGCGCTGGAAATATTTCTGATGTTAGTACCTTCGCTAGAGAGATTATGAAAAATTCCGAGGCGACATTGCAAGATGCTCATTTACTTGCGCAGAATTTTGAGCAAAAGAAAATATTAGGACAAATGCTTGAAAGGATTTGTACCGGATCATCAAATGAAAATTGATGTTGTCATCGTAAATTGGAATTCGGGCTTGGGTCTTGAGAAGTGCCTCCGCTCGCTAGTGGCTAATGGCCGTGATGTGGTGAATCAAATTATTGTTGTCGACAATGCTTCCAAAGACAACTCAGAAATTATTTGTGAAACGATTTCTTCCGTGACTCTTCTGCGTGCAGGTCAAAATCTTGGCTTTGCGAAAGCTTGCAATTGGGGTGCAAAGCAGACGTATGGCGATTGGATTCTTTTTTTAAATCCCGATACTGAATTGTTCTCAGAAACTTTGCCGGTATTGGCTTCTCGGGTGCTTGCAACGAAAGATCATGTGGGTATTTTTGGGGCTCAGCTTCTTGATGAAAATGGCACTGTTGCGCGAACATGTGCGTACAAGCCCTCTGCGAGATCGTTCTTGTCACATACTCTTGGCGTTGATCGATTTTTTCCCAAGCTTGGTTACCCAATGCTTGCGTGGGATCATTTGCAAACCGCTAATGTGGATCATGTCATTGGAGCTTTTTATTTAGTTCGGAGCCAAGTGTTTAAGGCACTGAATGGCTTTGACGAACATTATTTTGTGTATCTCGAAGATTTGGATTTTTCTATCAGAGCAAAACAGTTGGGCTGGAATTCTCTTTATTTAAGTGAGGTGAAACTTTTCCATGAAGGAGGAGGAAGCTCCAAACAAATTCTGGCAACGCGCTTGTTTTATGACTTACGAAGCAGAATCATTTTTGCGAAAAAACACTTTGCCTTGGTGCATGCTTGGTTCCAAGTATTATGTATTTGTTTTATTGAACCATGGACTCGATTCTTGGGGGTTTGTTTCGTACCTTCACTGTCGAATTTTAAACAGTTGGGAACAGCATACCTGTTGTTGTTGCACTGGATGTTCCTTGCAAAACGAGGACACGAATGAAAGTTCTTGCATTGACCCGCTACGGACGCAAGGGTGCGAGTAGTAGGGTGCGATTCTTGCAATACGTTCCATATCTTGAAGCTCATGGCTGTGTCGTAACCATTAGTGCGCTGCTATCAGATCAATATGTTGATGTTCTATATCGACAAAAGAAGCAAGCGAAGTGGGAAATTGTTAAAGGATATTTCACCCGGATTCTTAAACTCCTGAGCATCAAAAGATATGATGTAGTTTGGATGGAAAAAGAATTATTTCCTGGATTTCCTGCATGGGTGGAATGGTTGCTACAAAAAATTGGCGTGAAATACATAGTGGATTATGATGATGCGGTATTTCACAATTATGATTTATCCAAGCGATTTATATACCGAAGTTTACTTAGAAATAAAATTGATCAAGTAATGCGTTTTGCTTCCATTGTCGTTGCTGGTAATGAGTATATCGCAGCACGAGCCAAAGCTGCAACAGCTCCGCAAGTCCAGATAATTCCATCAGTGGTGGATACAGCCAAATATTCTTTGCATAATAATCATGCAAATGAGAGGCTTCCTGTGGTTGGTTGGATTGGTACTCCTTCAACGATTCAATATTTGCAAGAGATCGCACCAGCATTGCTGTGTGCATATCAGAGACAGCCTTTTCTATTGCATGTGGTTGGTGCAGAATTTTCTTACCCAGGCCTCGAAATTGTTTGCAAAGTTTGGAAAGAAGATTTGGAAATTGAGTCGATTCAGCAATTTGATCTGGGCATTATGCCTTTAGCTGATACTCCCTGGGCAAAAGGGAAGTGTGGCTTCAAATTGATTCAATATATGGCATGCGGAATTCCTGTAATTGGATCTCCTATAGGAGTCAATCAAGAAATCCTTTCCGGTGGAGTTGGACATATTGCTGTGTCTGCTGAAGATTGGTGTACTTCGATTCTTCAGGTGGTTCGAAATCCAGAAGAGGCTGCATTCATGGGAACATTAGGGCGCATGAAAGCAGAGAATGTTTTTTGTCTTTCAATTTCTGCTCCTGTGTTATTAACTCTTTTGAAAAAAGCAGCGAGAAAATGAATGTTGTGGTTGTAATCCCAATATATAAGAAGAACTTAACGTTAGCAGAAGTTTCGTCCTTAGATCAAGCGTTACGGATTTTTCAAGCGCGAGATGTTCGTTTTGTTACATATCGTGATTTGGACTTGAGTGAATATCGAAATGTTTTAAAAAAACATGATTGCAACTGGGACGTTGTGTACTTTGATAAAAAATGGTTTAGTCGTTTGCGCAGCTACAGTCAAATGCTGATGCGCGATTTCTTTTATGAAGCTTTTTCTTCTTATTCTTTTTTGCAAATATATCAGCTTGATGCGTGGGTTTTTCGTGATGAGTTGGATCTTTGGTGTGAAAGGGGCTTTAGTTTCATTGGTGCTCCCTTTCTTGATCGAGAACCGTATTGTGTAGGTAATGGAGGCTTTTCTTTGCGTAGGGTTTCTGATTGTCGGCGAATTCTTTCATTGGGACATGAGCTCAATCAGAACGTCCCATTGGTGAATCCGCGCTTGCAAGATGATTGGCGACGGTTGAATTGGAAGGGAAGAATAATGGTGATTGCTCGGAGGTTTGGTCTATGCCGAAGTTACCGCTATTTTCTTGAAAAATCGACAATTGATGAAGATGCTTTTTGGGGGACAATGGCTCCCAATCTTCATGCGGGTTTTAGCGTTCCAAATGTTGATGTGGCTGCACGATATTCTTATGATGCGAATCCCAGATTAGCGAATCAGATCGCGAAGGGGATATTGCCTTTCGGATGCCATGGATGGGAAAAATGGGATAAGGCGTTTTGGATGGATAAAATCAAAAGAGGATAAACGCCGAGAGTTTTCAATGATCCCACAATTGGAGACAACTTCCAAATGAACCGTTGGAAAATTCCTACAAGCCTTGATATGGCGGACTGATTCGCTTTACTTTCATTCGATCCTTTATGCCCGCAAGGAGTGCTTTATAAAGGATTGGTTTGAAAAGAAATGCACGGTGGAATTTCCAGATGGATATAAAATAGGGGCGCAACATTAATGATGAGATGCCAAGAAGCGTAATTCTATATACAATAAGAAGTTTTTGATTGCTTGATGTATTTTTTAATCCATCAAAAATTTGATTTTGTAATCCAGTAAAAATCTGATCTTGATGTCTTGAATATACGATTTGAAGCATCGCCGCCTTTTTACTTTCTCGGAGTTGGGTTGTCATTGAGTCTGGCTTGATACGATACTCAAAAAGAATTTTTGGTATTCGGAAAACAATAGAGTCTTTATTAAGAAGGCAGAGAAAGAATTCCCAATCTTCCAATCCCCAAGTCATGCAGGTTGCATATCCACCCACTATTTCCCAGTCTTCTCGGTAGAACGCTGCGCTACAAAAAATGCAGTTTTCTTGTAACATGCTACTATACGAGTAATCAGAAAGATTCCATCTTTCATTAATTGCGCCAAATTTTCTTGCTTGGCAGTATACAATCTTGGTTTGAGGGTGTTCTTGAAATCTTAGTATGATCTGTTCAACATATTCCGGCAAAATTCGGTCATCGGCATCTAATGGGAGAATAATTGGCGATACGGCGCGTTTGATTCCTGCGTTTCTCGCATCTGAAAGACCTCCATTTGGTTTGTGAAGGTACTTGAAGCGATTGTCATTCCTGCAGTAGCGTTTCGCTATTGCGGCTGTATTATCTGGTGATCCGTCATCAACAATAATGCATTCCCAATTCGATTCTGTTTGTGCAAGAACAGAGTCAAGCGCTTCCGGTAAATACTCTGCCTGCTTATAGCAAGGGACGATTATAGATATTTTAGGTACAACTTGCATCATAAAATTGCCGAAATTAATTAGATCGCTATTTGTAATAAAGTCATCAAGTAGAGGAAAAAAACTCTAGGAAGCATGCAAATTTTCGCGTGTCTTAAATATCTCAAGTAGCAAAAGCGAGCTTCAGAAAATGCTCTTCTTAAATGGAGATTTCGTGCTGTACCATAGAACCAAACAAGCATGATATGTGATATATAATCTTGAGGGATCTTGTCAAAATAGCGATCCACAATTGCCAATTCACTCAATCGCATTTTCGAAGGCGAAGAAATGTTGTCTCCAGATTCAGAATAAAAATAGGCTCCAAGGCACTGGGGAATATACAAGAATTTTTCCGTAACTTGAGATAGTCTCAGCCATAGATCAAAATCTTCTGTTGGAATTTCTGCGATTAGATTTACTTCGAAAAGCTTGGACTTGCGAACAACACTACTAGAATTTGGAATCGCATTTTTCCGATAAAGCAAATCGATGAATACTGGTGAATGCATTTTGCGAGCAGTAATTTTCCCCGATTTTCCCATTGAATTGAAAATATCGAGATCATGATACAGAATGTCATTGCCGTCCAGATGCTGACTCATTACAAATAGCTTTTCAGGGTACCACCAGTCATCAGAGTCTAAAAAACAAACCCACTCACTCGCGGCATTTTTGATGCCAATGTTTCGAGGACGAGCGGGGCTTCCTGAGTTTGCGGAATAAATGTAGTGCAGAAATAGCTTGTCGGTAAATTGTTGCGTGATTTCTTGCGTATTATCTGTTGACCCGTCATCACAAACAAGAACTTCAAAATCTTTGAATGTTTGTGCCACCAAAGATTCCAAACATTTAACAAGTGGCTTTGCTCGATTATAGGTAGGAATAACAACAGAAAATTTTGGTGTCATCATTTCTCCAAGGCAGACAGTAAATCGAGTTCTTCATGCGGAGATGTGAACGATGGAGTAGGAATTCTCAATGGATTGATTCGATAACCCTGATTCCAAAGGTTTAATAATTCTTCTTGAGAAATATTTCCATAGCGATTTGGATAGTCGCTCTGTACTTTATTGGCTGGGATATTTATCAGTTGTTGTTTGGCCATACACGCCCCAAAGCGAGATAAGAATATCCCGAGAAAGGCCTGAAGCTTTGCTTCTAATTGGTTGGGGCTCTCAAACGTTACCGCTTTTGCCATTGCAATAAATTCACTTAGCAAAAAAATATGGCCATCAAGTGAGATTGGATAATTCCATTCAACCATTCCTTGATTCCATTTCCACAGCGATAAATTTGGAAATGCATTTTCAGAAATGAAAGACGGGGTCGGGAAATTTACTCGGCTTGCATAGCTGTACTGAGTCTTAATTCCAAGACGAGGACTATATACGGCACCTCGATTGATTAATTTGCCTGCTGATTTTAAAGGCATTGGAGCAAGGAATATAATGTCATCAACTAAAAATGAAACCATTGAGCAACATGAACCATGTAAAATAGACATTAGATCTTTTTTAAAATTTGCCTCTCGAATGAATGAATATTGGCTGTGCTTGAATTCGTGTATCAGTTCTGCATATGCAGAATCCATTGAGCCTGGACTCGCTCTAAAGAGTATGTGGACGTTTGTTTCATTTGGATGAAAAGAAGAAAAACTTTTTAGAAGAGCCTCTAATTGCATCGGGCGATCAAAAGAAAAAATGACCCATTGAATTGTATTGTCTTTAATGAGTCTTTTGGGACGAATATTCAAAAGGATTATGGTTAAGTGATTGAGCATTTGAAATCGTTGTGTTCGCAGAAAAATTAAGAGCAAAATATTTTGTGCATTCGTATAAAGGAATCTGATTAAAAGCTCCTTTAAATCATTTGCATAGCGCGTAAATGTTAATTGAGCCGCAGCCATTCGTATCCTTAATTGATGCTCGGTAAATTTGAATCTCGCAAATAAATCGCGTCACCCCAAGAACGATGGAATGGTGTAATCATTTTAATGCGTCTAAACTGATGCCGTTCAAGAAATTGATCTAGGTCTGCAAGCATTGGGCAAGACGCGTATAGCTCCTCAAAGTTGATTTCGGTGCAAATGACATCAATCCCTTTGAGTAATTGTCTAGAGCCGTTGAGAGCCATTAATTCAGCCCCCTGAATGTCAAAGCTGAGTATGTTGAACTTATTCATATCCAAATCGAACTTGTTAAAACTTTCGTCGATGCTCATTGCTGGGACCTCAACCGTTCGTTCGACCAAGATTTCTGGATAGATCTCGCTATGCTTCTTTAAAGGCAATACTGAGCTGGACTGATGATCCTTGTTGGTGATATTCAGCTGAATGATTCCAGACCGGTCGCAAGCGGCAAAATGAAGGATTTGAACATCCTTATCTTTAGCAAATTTTGCTTGTAGTTCGGTTACTAGCTCGGGGTTTGCTTCAACAAGAACGATGTTTTGAAAACCAGCCATTTTGTAATTTGAAACTTCTTCACCAAGGTGAGCACCGACATGCATCACCCCCTTTCGTGCGATTTGAGTGGAGTCAAATTGATCTAAAAAGAATGGAATTGATGGCGGGTAACCAAGCAGAATAGAGCGAAGTCTCGAGTGAGCAACAAGATAATCGCACTGTTCAAAGTCTTCTAAAAAAGTGAAATATTCAGGAATGTATAGAAGTCCTTGGTCAGTGATCTTATACACATCATAATCAAAAGAATTTAGAAGATTAAATTGCTTCGCAAGTGTAATGCCTGAGTCGATATACGTTCCACCATATTTAAATTGAAGAAAGTCGATATAGCCTTTATTTAACATTTGGCTAGCACCAACAAGAATTGCATGCTCAGCACCTTCCGCATCAATTTTTATGAAATGAATATGTGAAATTGAATTTGACTTGCAAAAGGAATCAATAGTTATGCACGTAACTTTAATTTCTTTGGGTGCTCCTATGAGGTTGCTAGATTCAACAGAGACTCTTCTAAATGCGGTATTGAGAGTTTGGTCTTTGTCATATTGAAAAAAGGAATTTTCTCGTTCTTCGGCTCCAACCATCAGATTGTTAATCTGAATGGAATTTTTGTTTGCAGAAGAAAGCGTACTTTGAAGAATTTCGAATGCTTGAGGGCTGGCTTCAAATAAGAATACCCGTACATTTTTGTGCTCTTTGAGTACGGACTGTGTCCATTCACCATGGAACGCTCCTATATCAAATGCAACTGCATTATCGTGTAGGAAATCAGAGATTACGCACTGTTCTCCAAATGATAGATGTGCGGTAATAGATCCACTCACTGATTTAAATGGAATCAGCTTGAATTGGTAACAGGGATCAGAGGCTGGATGCGGAGCTTGGGCTGTAACATTGCGTAGCCCCTTCTCTAACAGAAGGCGCTGGTACTTTTTTGCGGCGTCTCGTATTCTTCTAATTTGTTCTCTTACTGGCCTTGGTTGAAGTCGGATGCCCAGCCAACTATGTAATAAAGTTGCGTATTGGTGCAGTTTAACTTTGATGATGATTTGAAAGCTCATGTTTTACCTCCGATCCCATTTGAGAATTGGTGCACATATTCCTGGTCTTTTTTGTAACCAAAATGGAGAACGGCTCAATCCTCCTTGAATGATAAGCGGGATGGTCGGAGCCGATGATTCTGGGTTTACTAGCCATTTCTGGAAATGCAGGCTTGACATAAGGCGAATTTGGTATTCCCCTTCGTTTAAAAAATTACAGGGAAGCTGACAGTAGAGTGTGTTTAGCCCAATTGACAATTGATGCGTGTTTGAATTCAGATCGTCGGTGTTATTTGACCAGAATATCTCTGTGCCAGTGTGATCATAAACAGCAACGCCAATATTGAAGCTTGATGCTAATTGATGCATGTCGACTTGTATTTTCACGGAGGGGATATTGTCGTTTCGGAAAATGCAACATTGCTTTGCTTGGCTGGGGGTATTCCAACTGAAATCCGTCAAGGAGAAAAACTCATTTGAAACAGTTGAGATGTCTTCTTTTGATAAGAAAGAGCATGATAGAAGACTCGAAAAAAATTGAGTTCCCTCTTTTACTTCATTGCCTTTGTGGATGATTTTCCCAAAATCGAGAATCATTGTGCAATTGCAAAAGGATTGAACAGCCCCCATATTGTGACTCACAAAAACAACCGTTCGTCCTTCTTTTCCAACCTCTTCCATCTTGCCTAAACATCTCTTTTGAAACTCTGCGTCGCCCACGGCGAGAACTTCATCAACGATTAAGATGT
>Ga0302271_10004271_pt1 | contig 11517 bp, 9 predicted proteins | sample III_Bog_N1_1_FD_198767 | JGI IMG/M metagenome (GOLD analysis project Ga0302271, IMG submission 198767) | Peat permafrost microbial communities from Stordalen Mire near Abisko, Sweden - III_Bog_N1_1 | ecosystem: Environmental > Terrestrial > Soil > Wetlands > Peat | place: Sweden: Abisko... | reverse complement strand
CTTAATTTGCAGTTAAACGGTCAAAAAAGAATCAAGAAGACAAAGAAGAAACAAAAAATATAGATTTCATAGATGTAGTGTGTTAATAAAGGCGTAGGGGAGAGTGATGAGTTGAGTATGAGAGAGAAAGAATGTGTAGAGGCCATCATTCTTTCAAGTAGATAAGTCTTCATGCTTGGAGATTATTCTGTTCTCAGTGATAAGACTCACAAACAGCAACCATAATCATAATCATCATAATTATCATCGCAAAAGCAACTACCTCAATCAACAGAATATTCAAACTTAAATAAAATAAAAAGAAGCAATGAGAAACAAGCTACTAAAGAGAATATACCAGACCCTAATTAGAAGAAAAAATCAAGTATTTCAAAGCAACTTATGGATAAAAACATGCAGTTCATTCACGATCTTGAAAACAAGAAACAAGCTAGCAAAACGATTAAATCAGGGGTTTTAACAAACAGAAATATTTCACCGAATAGGATCATCAAAACAAATGTTACTTCTCAAGCTTAATCGAAAACACAGCGAACATTTACTAGAGCAGTATCCTCAGAAAACATTAGCTCTAATAGTAATTTAACTTAAACTCCAAAAGATCTTATTTCTAATGAAGGTGTAGAAAAAAATGATAATAATTGGTGCGCTTTTAACAGCTTTGGAAACCCTCAATCGACTCTGTAGATTGCTAATAACGAAACAAACCTGCAAGTTCGCAAACAACTCTAGAATTACAATTATCCCTAAGACGCTCTTTGTTATTCTCCTTAAGATTATGTCAGATAATGTAGCGAAACATAAGAAACAGCAACAATAGCAATAGAAGACAAATTGAAGCATAAAACACATTAAGAAATAGCCATTCGGATTGAAAACTAACAGATTTCCAAAAAATAAATCGATTAAGGCATATGCGAAGACAAAATTAATTAATCGTATCTTTAAGATCAACAAGAACATCGCCATTAAGGCATAGTAGATCCAAAAAATATGACTCAAGAATCGTTTGTATTTTCTGATGATTTTCCAAAGACAAACAAGCATTTATATGAGTAGTTTGAATCCTAGAATTCTTGTTTGTCTTAAGTTCTCCAATAGATTGAGTGCCTGTATGATTCTAAATTCGAGTTAAGCACTTATTTAATGCAGACAAGTGAAGCGCACTCTGTTGGAGGTGTTGCTGAAGCAGAACCTTCGTTTGTGGAGTTTGTTTTGCATAAATTTCAAAACGAAGAATCAGACAATTCGTACATAAAGCTGTACAAGTTTCTCAATGAATTAGAAGTAATTATGAAATCAGATGTGAGTTAACTGTATCACATTCATTTAGAGACATTTATATTCTTTATCAACAATGTCTACACAAAGGAAGAGCTCACATTCTTTCTTTTCGCGAGAGATATGCTTTTCAAGCTCCTAGAAAAATAAAGTTCTTTGAATATTGATTCACAAAAGCTGCACTACAACTTGAATATCAACGAATGTAGAGAAGTTATTGAGTAAGTTTATGGTCAGAATGAGCATAAAATCGTTGAGAGATGCATTGGAAGGATCGTCAAACATATTGGGAAAGTAGATAAGGAGTAATTATAAATCTACAGTGAATTGTTCCTTCGCGTTGTGCTGGAAGATTACATTGAAGGTAAAGAAAATAAGATCCTAGAGAGTGAAGAAAAGAAAATTCTTAGGGAATAAACAACTCATTTGCAGTAAGTTACTGAAGAAATTATGAGCGAGAAAGTGTCTTAATTCATGAAATACGCTCTGAATGATCATCATAGCAATCAAAATGTTGATTCAACACAGCTGAATATGGCTCATTAGTTGTTGACAAATAAGGCAATTAAACTAGCAAATTCGTTGTTTTCTGGAGATGAATCGAGATGGCATGGTCTTCTTTGTGTGAATCATCCATCAGCTCAATAACATCAATATTTTGAGAACCTTCGACTCTCATTGTCCCTAATTAAACCTGAGTCTTTTAGTAAATCAGCTGTATCTGCACTCTGCAAGAATATCCTCAAAACTAAAGAGTTTCTCAAAGCAGCTTCGAATCTTCTACTTTGCATTCTCATTCCTGACGCATAGGCATGAATAGACTCAAAAGTCACCCCAGCAGTTGTAAGCATAAACCTTCTTGAATTAATCGAATTGCTAAATGAACTATGAAAATAAAGTTATTTTTTTTCAATTTCTTGTAGGAGTAAGGAAAATAATAATTTTAGTTTTAGATTGTAATGGTGGAGTTGACATTTCTAAACTCAAAGATTGTCTCGTTCTGAGATGATCAAATCTAAGCTAAAGCAAGCCAGGAGAGATTCGATTCAAAGATGCTATTTTACAACTACAAATGAGGATTAAAGGGTATATATAGAAATACAATAAGCTAATTAATTCTTATTTAATTGTTTCATATTTTGCTCACATAACTTTCATGGTTATTTGTTGTAAAGCGTTTATAAGTCCTTTAAGCTTGTTTATTTTTATATTTCTTCAGTTCATCTTTTTTTAGTTTAGCAATTCTATCTCTTTCTTACCTCAATTTATTTTTCTTTAGATTTATCTATTTTTCCTGGTTTTTTCTTTTTCTCTACTTCTATGAGAATCTCTTCGTAAATATCTCTTTGTTTTTAAGTATCCCTTCTTGACTACCCAGTTAATCAAAGCATCCATTCCAAAAACACTTTTTCTTTTAACATTATTGAGTCTATCCTTAAAGTTTTTTCTTAATTACCTCAAGAAGGGAGCGTTTGTGGAATAAAATTTATCAAGCAATCTTAATCATCGCAGTAAGAACAGCTTAAAATTGCTTCAATATTTAATTCGAAGATAAGTTGAGATTCTCACAAACATGAAGCAGTTATAACAAAACAAAATTAAGATAGACATTATTTCCCACCTTTCCAATAATATTTTGATTTTAAGCTTCAAGAGAAGAACTTTTTCAGTGAGATTAACTTTTGATTCTGCTACAACAATTGAAGAATTGCATCATCACTTAAGATAGTTTGCAAGTGTAGTTATCTCCAGCTAAAATAACTAAATTTTTATCAACGAGAATCTTGCTATCAATCTTCTAATAAAGACGTTTTAGATCGAGATGATTATCTTTAGAAGTTTTTAGATCCTATATCCTTAAAATAGCTGCACATACATGTTCTTTTTAGTCATACATAGCCATCTTAATTGAAAAAAATAAATATTTTTCATTTCGACATTTTTTATTTGATTTTTTTCATTCAAAAGAGCTACTACAATTTAGATGCCAAACAAAATATGAATTCCTGAGAGAAATGTAAATAAAATAATCACATTTTAAAAGTAAAATCAATCCGATCTATCCATAAGGCTTATTTGTTAAAATAACAAAATGAGAACATTATGATGGTTTCTATGTTATTGTAAATGAACCCAAATAATATTTATCTTGAAATCAGACATACCTCAATCGTAGTGAGTGCGAGTTGAATAGTCTCTCTGCCTGAAACGTGTAGAACTGTTACTCTGATGAAGATCCTCAAAAGAAAAGAGAATTTCCTGCTTTTTTATAACTCCAACATGAGATAATTCAGATCCAAATATGCTTTTTCATGCTTAGTAACAGTCGTCTAAGATAACGATATTCTGTTTCTTTTCAGCTGAGTAGAAGATCAAGAATAGTAAAATTGTACAAATAGCTACAGTCTCATAAACATACTACTGACTTTAGTTATGTTCTCTACTGCTAAGCTTAAAATAAATGTAGTGATGATATTCAAAAAAAGTCTTTAGCTTCTTCATCCTGTGCAGATAATTTTTTTTGGTAGAAATTGAAAAAAAGATGATTAGCTCTTACTGGGATCACAAAAAAGGAGTTACTGAAAAATAATTTGAAGGAATCAAAACAATATGAGTTATTTATGGCTAAATTGAAAAAATACCCCTCGATAGTATGGTTGAAGAGGTAAAGAATAAAAGAACAACTAAGATTAATGAAAATGAAGAATCCTATTGTGAAAATCAACTTATTTTTCCCCAGTTTAATCTTACATTAAATCGTTTTAGCCGAAGGAGTGAAAAGGTGAGAAGAATTAATTCCGAGATAATTCTAATGGGGTATTCTATTAAGAAGGTCTAATCTATTATTGATAATTCTGTGGTTGGAAAGTGTTATTATTCAAGAAATGAGAACTATTTCGATCTTATGTACTAAGTCTAACTTCTATCTTATCCTTTATCAATGCCTCTGCTCTTTCTGCTAGCACCTACAAAGGATACTATTGCTTATTTAACTAATGCTATTACTGATTTTGAGGAACATCCATAGCCTTGCATAGCCCCTAAAGTGTTCTACTTTGATTGAACAACTCCACTGTTGGAGTATCATCTCTCAATGATTGCTAGATACATTTAATTACAGTATCTTTTTCATGGCAGCTTGGTTGCTCTTTAACTTTTTCAAGCACTTACTCTAACTTCTCGTTGACTTTGAGTTCTGGATTTTGTTCCATTCCTGCTGGATTCCCAGCTTTTTTAATTTTTTCTTCTCCATCAAGCCCCCCTTTTCCTGCAGGAACTCTTTAATTATTGATATTTATGCATTTATGCGTCTCAATTTCTTCAGGATCAAACAGTTTCTCACAGTCGATGCATAAAATTGGAATCATAGCTTGCTCAATCACTGTAAATGGTTGTGGATTTCTAAAAGAAGTTGAATGGCTACTTCTTTGACTAGAATACATAGCAGATGGGAGAATCGGTATGCTGCTTACTATCTTTTAAGGCTGATGAGAATAGATGGGAAGAGTTTTATTTGCTTATGTATTTTCAAATGTTGGTCTTTGATTTGGAGCATTATCATGTGTTCCAGTGGAGAATTAAGTTGATTGACGGTAACTCGTATAAGGTGTTTAAACTGGAATCGACACAATTGATGGCTCGGATTGAAGTGGTTTCTTGGAAAAATTGAAATTCTGTGCTAAATGAGACCTCAATTTGGAAGAAGAATCGTTTCCCTCAAATATTTTCCTTTTGATTCTTGCAGAAGCGAATGAAGAACGGGATGCACTATTGCTTGGGAAGCTGTTTTCAGTCAATAAGTACTACCTCTCTTGCAGATTATTATTGCTTTGTTTTTGATGAGTATTAGCTTTTCCATCAAGTAATAGGTAGCTTTATCTGTTGGGTAAGGATATCTCATTAGGTCGGTGAGACTCTTTTTGCTAATTGAGCACTGGATTAATAATAGTATTTGTGTTATTTTTGTTGCTGAAGTATTATTGATCAGGAATAACGATATTCTTTGAAAATTGATAACTTTCTGGGCTTCCAATAGATGAAATTGAAGTGGGGATAAATAGTCCGTTCTTGCTTTTAATCTTGTCTAAGAATACTATTTAAGTTTAAAAATAACGCTGCTTAATAACAAAATTTCATTTGATTTCTTTTTTAGTAAGACATTTCTCTTCCTTGAAAGATTGTTTTGGATAATGATTGATACATATTTGCAAGAAAAGCAAGAAATTTAGAATTATTTTATTTGAACTCATTGTATTTATGTCTGATTAGTCATATATAAGAGTAAAGTTTTTTTTCTTTTTTCTTCATTAAGTACTGTTACAACATCAAGCAAAAAAAACTACATTTAATTCATAATTTTTTCAAACAATTTCATTGAGTTCTATTTCGTTGAAGGTTCCTTCTTTTTTTGAAACTACTACTTTATCAGAATATATAAAATAATATTAAAAGAGTTACACCTGTCTCAAACAATAAAAAGGGCCATGTTATTTCTGCTTCATTTGTTGGACTGATTAAATAGATAGATAGATGAAAAAGATCTAATATTTAAGCTAATTGGATGCTGTAATAAATCTAATTGAGTAATAAGAGTCTTTTTTTACTACATCCGTCAATCCTTTCTTTAAGTATATTCCAGATCAGAATAGCATATGAACATCATCATGTCTTCGGCATAGCTCAATGAAATCGAATAAAATTTACTAGTTTTTAAGTTCAAACACATTTTAACTAAGAAACACTAGATTTTTTGATATCATTTGTCACTATTTACATAGAACACAGAATCAGCTTCAGTGGTATTTTAGACATTAGAGAGTTGAGACAGAAAATAAAATATGAACAAATAAGATATTACTTTGTGGATAGTTACCACTAAAACTTTATCTATTAAAAAGTTGAGAATAATTATATTTTTTATTGTTAAGCTTTCTATCATGAAAAGCTGAATAAAATTGATGAAAAGGTAAGCATAATGTGCATTAACCAAGTAATTGCGTATGCTAAATTAGGAGATTTCTCAAAGATGTAAAACAAAAAAATGCTTGCAATTAAATGAAAAGAATCTCATTGTTGTATAATATTGGATATATTCAAGATAAATGTAATAGTGGGTGGTTTATTTGTAAGATTACTGTTTGAGATATTGATCATATTGTTTTCTCGCTTAATAATGCACAATAGTTTCAATACTCCCAGCAATAAATCAGCAATTTACTTCTCAATCCATATTATACCTTTCTTCTTAGGAGATTCTATATGATATTTTCGCATTTTTTCTACTTTAATACATCTTCAATTTCCTATTTTATCATTTTCTCTGTGCTTGAGAATATCATTGATTTTAGTGAGAATCCAGGCACTCTGATGTCATTAGTATTTAGAACAAATAGAAACAAAAACAATAAGGAGTTTTGTGGTTTCAATTAATCTAAAGATATCACGACTCTGATATCCAGAAGATTATTTCTATGTAAATATAGAACTAAAAAGATGATAAATAAAATATGAATAGTTTCTTAAAAATGTATTCTTTGTTTGGAAGTAAAATGGCTAGTTTCTGGATAAGAGAATAATAACCCCTTATGGTTCACTAAGACAAAGATGCCTTTAGTCATTACAGAATGACCTAGTTATCTTAATATTTCGATCCATTCTGATAACCGGTTAAAACAGGTTACTACATTTTCTGGTGAAATCTTAATTAGATTTATTAAATCAAATCCTTTTTCTGATATCATTCAGCTTAAACTTGAATGGAGGGGGTTTATTTCCAGTGTAACACCCTTCAACTTGTAAAGGGTTTTAAATGCTAATCGAGATCTTGTTCACAAATCTAAAAAAAATTCATAACAAAAACAACAAAATAATAAATCACAATTATTAAAAAATGGGTTCTGGTAAATACATGATTCTCCTTGTTCTCTCTCTTGCAGTTATCTCTAACTGCTAGACGTTCTCCTCCTCATTCTTGGGGCTGGCTGACCTAGTCTATACTTCGTCTTCGCTTATTGAGAATTCTGATCTGTCTTCTGTGACGCCTTCTGTTTCGATGGCATATGACACATACACATCAGCAGCCGGTGTTCTCGGATACGGAGGCCCTCTTGGACCTTTTGGTAATTCCTTGGATTACATTTACACACGCACAACAAACTGTTATTTTTTTGTTAATTTCACTCTTTCTTTATCTTAATATTTCTCGTTCTTTTGAATAGGACCTCTTGGATTGGTTGGACCACTTGGAGACAACAGCTGGAACCCTTCCTAACTTATTAGTGGAACCAGTTGGGATTCCTTCTCTTAATTCTTAACTCTCAATGGAGGCCCACTATCACAAGACGGTCCACTTGGTGATTCGAGTGTTATGAACCCAAGCATCTACTACGGAAGTTAAGAACCAGGAACTACTTACTTTGCCAGCAGTGATCTTGCTAAGCAACTCAGAGGAATCGGTGTTTTCAGCTCCCTCGGACCTATTGGTGCCTTAGGACCACTCGGCCCTCTTGGACCTTTGGGATAAATTGGTGGCCATGGTTTCTCAGCTGATTCCAATGGAAACTTCGTTGACTCCGATGGATCTGTTCACAGATAGGTCTCAGTTAATTACGATGGAACTAACACGAGAGTCTACAGCCTTTGTGAAACTTACAACTCTGATTTCGCTATTAATAATCCCTCCATGCTTGACACCAGCTTTATGGTACTTGGAAACATCGAAGATACTGGAGCTTCCAATCAAAAGAAATACAAATTCACTTCTGACTCAAACTAGATCATCAACATCACACTAGTCCCTGAGAAATCCTTGGATATTTTCTCTTTGAGTCTTTATGATGCTCTTGGAAAGCTCATTGGATCATCAACTTCCTCTGATCTCGTCCAAACGATCACAATCAAAGCTATGAAAGGAGCTAAGTTGACAGCAGCTGTTTCCCTTCAAAGCAGCCTTCAATTGACTGATAAAACGTTCAGACTCATTGTTGTTGGTTCCACTCAAAACCTCAACGCTAACAACGTTTCAGGAGGACATGTTAAGCACTACTACTAACATTGAAACTCAAACATTAAGGGCATAAATGATTCATTTCAGAGATTCATATGATGCCATTTATATTCATACTTACATACTATCAATTAATGTTTGGGGAATCAAGGATTCAAATTACGCACTTTCTTATTCAAAAGATGCATTTTTTCACTAATTTAATTAACATAGAAAACAAAGATTTGATCATCTGATCTTAATCCCGAAGATTTAGATAATAATAAGTAATAAACTTGCGGATTATTTGGGAAAAATGCGATCACGCAGTAATCAACAAAGCGAGATGTTTCTCTGGGGGGAATTTTTAACAAGAAGAAATAAGCTAATCCATAATGTTTTACACTCACATTTCATAATTAAATGAAGCAACAAAGAATACTAAATTTAGAATATTTTGCTATAATGAAAGAAATAGGAAAGAAATAAAGATTTCTTTTGAAGATATTGATTGATGAAAAGGAAGAGATTACTGAATATTTAATAGGAAAAGAGAGAGAGAGATTAAATAAAAAAGAAAAAATTCAATTCAAAACAAAAAAAATATCAAAATAAACCAAACTATTTACTAGTCAACACAATAAATATCACCTCAAAATGAATATTACAATTCCAAGTTAAGTTTCTGCATAGGGATAGAGCGAGCCACCTGCTTAAAAGCTATGTCCTCGTCACCGAAATAAGGAATGTATCTACCTTTCCACTGACCCTGCTCGCACAGACGATTTGATCTTCAAATGCGAGTTATGCGTGGTTGAGTAAACCCTGTAATCGAAATACCTCCTTCCAATTTCTCAGCTCGCAACCAGTGATCTCAAGACAGTTTTCTGGCACTGGCCTCTCCCAGATAACAGCGAGCTCCTTGAAAAGGTCAGGGCACTCTCTACAAGAGAAAAACCCGATGTTGCCTACAAGTAAAAAATAGATAGTTTCTTTAAGGAAATGAGAATCGAAGTGAATGCAAAGATAGATGAAGTGCAAGCAGCTATGAATAAGAAAGCTGAGACTCTCTGGGACTTCGATCACACCATCCTTGAGCAGTACAGCTAACTCAGTGCCAAGGAAGCACTCAAAAGCGCAGTGCTCGACAATTCTCAGGAGATCGAACAACTCTCAGCAAGGATTAGAAGAACTGTTGCAGGAGTTCTATCCGACACTGAAGTGGCTGCAGCTTCGTTAAATAACAGTCTGAATCAGCTGGAGTTGTAGGAGAGGGCAGTGGATTTCTCAGTCCCTTAGAAAATCAAGGAAAAAATACTTGTGAGTATCTCAAGAATTTCGATGTTTTTGGTAGAGAACATGCAAGATCTCTAGATGCAGCCAGGCATTCTTAGAGAAATAGAAGCAGAAGAAGAAGGAAATCTCGAAGTTGTCTTGAAACTGGCTTCCTGCAGATTCAATGATCTTTCACAAGGGTTCAGAGAGAGAATGCTGAATTAACTGCAGAAGTTTCGTAAAATATTTGACAGAATCGAGTTAGGAGATGTGAGGGAAGAGATTAGGAGAGTAGCAGAGTTCGACAGTCTTGGAGAGGGAGAAGTGCGAGAAGTGAAGGCATTCGCGGGGAGGCTGATTGAAAACGCTAAGAGGAGGTAAAGAGGGGAAAACGGAAATAATTTAAAAGTCGAGGAATTAATGAGGCTACTTGGGAACAAAGCAAATCACATATCCAAGGAAATGATAGAGAAATCTCAAGCTCTGCTGGAAGGAGTAAGTAGATATGTTGGAAGCTTTGAAGTGGATTCAATCCACTAAGAAGGGTTCGAGCAGGAGTAATTCAAAGAAATGAGCGATTCAGAGATAAGGATAGCGGGAAAGGCTATTCAAGAAGTGAAAGAGCTATTTGGAGAAGGGTAACAAGAACAACAAGCTCTGTAAGAAGTGATTAATGTTGGGAAGTAGATTGCAAGATCGATGGCTCAGCCTTAATAGCAGAATGCGAGGAAACTAAGCGCAGAGAAAGTACTAGAATTGGTGAAGAACGACACAAATTTCTGCAGCGAAGAGTTCATCCATAGTTTGCAAGCAGCTCTCAAAGGAGTTCATTAATACTTAGAGTCTTTTTAACTTACATAAAGAGAAAACGAAGGCCTGGATAGGGAGTAATTGAGCAGCTTAGGAAAGTTAGGAAGCAAAATCAAGGACTTGAGTGCGAGATATGGTGATAACTACAAAAGAAGGTAGAGTCCAAATGAAAAAGAGCAACCTAAGTCAGTATTTGTCTCTAGTTGGTTGAAAAATTATATTGACGAAAATGGTCTGAAAAAAGTGGATAGCTTGTTATGCAAGCTGCCAATATTTGAGCTGACAGAGTGCAATTGGAATGGTATTCCCATTCAGTGGAAATGGATGAAGACTGGGTATGAGTAAAGTAGTACTTTGGAATTGAATAATGAGGGTAATGGTGTGCGAGTAACACAGACAACTAAATGCAGTAGCTAAGCTGTAACAGAGAGCCCACTTGACAACAGTTTGGTGTATTCTGTGAAATGTACTTTTAATAAGCCTTTGAATGGAGCAACATATGTTGTAGTAGGGTTGGTCCCTGAAGATAAAATTAACAGCGAGTACTTAGGAGGCAATGGATCTAATTTTTTCTGGTCTTTTCCATCATATGGTCTTCGCCAAATAATAAAAGGACAACTACTTAATTCTGCTGCTCTGAACACCACACTGACTACGATTCTCTTCAGGTTCTGCATCTAAACACAGACTTTCCTTCAATCCGACTCAACACTCCAAAACATCAATATGCTAGATAAAGCTAAAATCAATCCAAACACCAAATACAGATTTGGCATTTGTTTTCATAGTTTTAATAATAGCTATAGTTGTCTGTTCTCTGATGTAACAGCCTCCACCGATTAAGCTACTGCTGATAAGTTCTGAGAAGCTCTTCATATTAAAAATGGTGATGATTATTTATTTAAAATAATGAGGAACTCTCTTTTTGATAGTTTGTATGTTTTCATGAAAATAACAAATAAATTAGATAATTATTAATAATATTTATGTTTTTCTGTGAAAAAATTAATGTAATTTTACTCATTTTAACTTATTAAATAATATGGATAACAATCTTATTTTTTAACTATTATTTGTAAAAAGGGTATTTAGGACTTACATTTTAATAATCAATAAAAATATTAAAAAAATCGCTCAGTGTTTCCTTTATTTTTGCTGGCGTAATA
>Ga0302271_10004269_pt1 | contig 11519 bp, 5 predicted proteins | sample III_Bog_N1_1_FD_198767 | JGI IMG/M metagenome (GOLD analysis project Ga0302271, IMG submission 198767) | Peat permafrost microbial communities from Stordalen Mire near Abisko, Sweden - III_Bog_N1_1 | ecosystem: Environmental > Terrestrial > Soil > Wetlands > Peat | place: Sweden: Abisko... | reverse complement strand
TAGGCGTATATAATCTACGTTTGAGGGCTAGGTTGATCAGGCAAAAATTAAACGATGTACGTTTATGTGACCGAATCGACGCAATTACAATTGTTATTATATTTTAACAGTGATTTTTGTGCTTAGTTTTGTGAGATGTGTTATCCTTTTCTTTCTCCCTAGAAATCTGAAATCAAATTCTCTCTCCCTCCCTTTGATAGCCTGAGCCTTCTAGAAATTTATTGGATTTATAATTTCGTTTTGGAAGTTTTTTCAACTTTCACATGGGGGAGATGAATATAACGAAAGAATACTATATTTAAGTAGATGTTATGAACTTAATTTATTATTAATCAGATAGGATATGATATTTTTAAGAGAATAAGACGGAATTGTTGATTGAAAGAAGAAGAAATACTTGGTTAAATACTAACTAATAAATCATACAGGTTTTTGTAATGACGCATTAACACAAAAATCATAGAAAATTTATGAAATTAACGCTGAGTATCAAATGCGATGTATCCTTTTTTGCTTTTTTGGGAGTATCTTATCTGCGAGTAAAAGGATTAATTAAGAGATTGAATGACGCAGATTGTTAATGGTTGAAGTACACCTCATTGAAATGCAGCCAACAGAAAATCAACGATTACAAAAATCAGTAATAAAAAATACAATAAAAACAAAATCAGAAACAATAAACAAACAAAGAAAGACAAAATGAACGAAGTCGAAAGTTACGATAAATCTCGCCCGATTCTACCACCTAACCATTTTTAGCTGGTCTTAAGTGAAGTCAAGAATAGAGAGAACTACTTAGATTTAGGAATGGAGACGGGATAGACATTCTTCTAGCTTTACCATGAATTCCAAGGTGACATTGTAGGAATTGACACAAGCAGCTAAAGAGTTGAATTTGTTAAGAACAAGGCAAATACTCTACTTCCCTAGCAAGCACTGAACAGAACTAAACTCCTTGGAGGAGACATCTTCAAACTTGGGAATTAATTAAATACTCGTTTCGATCTTGTCACTGTTGGCTAGCAAGCAACAACTTTTGGAAGTCCTGATAAGTTTTTCCAGTTTGCAAAGGAAAAGTTGCTATCAAAGGAAGGTATTCTCGCGCTGACATGCGTTCTACCGAAGCAACTTGAGTTCTACACTTGGTATGATGAGAAAGAGAATGCAGCATTGAAGAAGGACTTCAGTGATTTACAGAATACTCTCAGTGAATATTAGATTTTACCTAGCAACCCAATCTACAATGAAGGACTGTAGATGAGACACTTTTCACAATCGAACAAGTATGAATAGCCAATCGAGAATGCTATGGAAGCTGAGGATTTGTTGTAATACTACCGAACGATGCCTAGTTATGTGAAGTACATCTAGGATGACTCTCAAGTCGACAGAAATGCATTGAAAGTATTTGAGAGAAAGCTTAGAGAAAAGATTGCATTAAGGACACCACTTATGTCTTCACAGCAATCGCTTATGAGAATCTCACAGAGAATGTTGACATTTTTACTTAAAGTTTGAAAGGGAAGACTCCAAATGAACAATACATATTATTTCTCACTTTTCTCATGTTTATGTGCTGCTAGTAATAGCTTTTATTTCTAAATGTTTAGATAAATTTAAAAAGAACGAAAACGTCAAGGAATGTAATTATCAAAGGTTGCTTGATTGTCTGCTTGTCTTGTGAATAACATTTGTTAGAAAAGAATGAATAGAAGTTAATAAATTCCAACAAATTAATCAATTTAAAGAATTATCATGATCTCCCCCCTCCTTCCCCAATTCATGCTCACTTTTCATGTTTTTCTGATCTTTATAAAAAACAAAATCTATCCTTACGTTGTAAATCCATCTAATAAAACGAATTTTTTTTCCTAGTTATAGTGAAAATGGTGTTTTCTAAAGTTTCAACTAATTTCCTCTTAAAATTATGAGTAGAAATAATGTAATAAATACTCTTGATGAGATACAAGTCAAAATTAGATAAACTTCACATTAAATGGCACTCTTTATTGAGAAGTTAAAATGGCAATCTGTTGTTGTTATTATTGTTACTAAGAATTCAAGAATGAACAATAATTCTTAATTATCCAATATTTTTAACATTTAAAATTCTATCTTTAATCAAAATTGGATGCATTTCGAGAATAAATCCTTCAATGTATCAAACAATATGATTTGTGTTTCTTGTCCGCAATGTTTCTGTGCTTCAAAGCAAATAATCCCAATTGAAAATGTTTGTGTTTCTGTCGAAAGTAAACAAAGATTGTCTTTTTTTCTTGAGGGAGATTAATAAAATCAAGGAGAAGAAGGTTGTGTTTTTGACTTAAGAACGAAAAAAACAAATTAAGCGAAAAAGGAAATAGAAAGGAAAGGGGGAAGTTATAAAATATTGAGAGTATTATTTTTCAAGGAAAGAAAAACAAAAAAGAAGGGGAGTTTTGAAATAGTAAACCTACAGGAAGTGTCATTATATTTTAGGTGCATTTTAGAACCCTCAGAAATGCGTGTGAATTTCGGTGTGTAGAAGTTTAAGAAGATCGAAGATGAGGAAATGAAAGAGAGGAAGAAGAAAGAATAGGCATTGAGTAGCAAAAAGCAATTACTCTTGGAATAATTCAGTGAGAAAGATGAGTTAACGAAGAACACAATGAAATAATTAGACAATGCAGTCAAAACAGATTCATCTGTTGGATTCAAACATGAGCTAGATAGATTGATCGATTAGACTAAACGATAAGATGAGAAGCTACAGTAATTAGAAAGCAAATTAGTGTAAATCTCCAGTGGTGATTATCATGGCAGTTCAATGTTTTCATCGATTATTTCGAATAAAAATAATTAAAAATCAAAGTAATTCATGGTATCATAATAGACAACTACAGGGTAATTCTCAAGGATTTTCAGTAAATCATATTATCGATCAGGTAATTTGGAGTCATTAGGTGCATCGTAATAGCAAAACAAAGAGGAAATAGAATAATATTTTGAGAGATTGAAGCAGGAAATACAAATTGCCGATTCGAATATTGTAAACGAAGAAGAACGCACAATGAGTATTTAGAATTAATTAGAATAGCTCTTTAAGACAAAGCAAAAGATGAAGCGATAAGTATTAGAAATCGAAAGCATGACGGAAGCAGCGGATAAGAGATTCGATGGCATGACGAGGATTGAGTTTGTTGCGAAATAAAAAAGAACAATGGCTGGGAAATAATTATTTTTAGCGAAAAATGAATTAACCGAATAAGACACTATGCGATAGAATATTATTTCGCGATAGTGCTAATAGTTTGAGATTGAGAGGGCTAGTTTACAGTCGAGTGAAGAGCAAACAGGGAATATGATGCTGCGAATCGATGAACTTGAAAGATATTTGTAGAATTAAAAGAAGATTGTTGATGAACTTTTAATGTAGGAAAGGAAGATTCTGAAGAAGAGAATGCAGTCGAAGTATATTCTGAAATATATTCATTTCTTTCATACGTTTAAGTAGCTCTTCTAAGGGAGGAATGTAAGAGATAAGATAGGAAAGATTAACAATCAGTGAGTTGATAATGAGAATTCAATTTGAAAATTTGATTATTTTTTGGACTGACTAAGGTGGATGAAGAAGCTGTAAAGAATCTCTACAATGAAGCCTAAGAAGAACAACAGCAGTAATAAAATGAAGGACATCCTCATCATGGGTCAACACATTTTGATGATATTGTGAAAGAATCCAACATTGATTAAATGGAAGGGAAAAGTAATTCTTCGTTTAAGTCTGCTTCACCAAATGAGAAGTTTCAAAATAGAGAAATTTAGTAGAGTTAGAGAGGAAAAGGAGGAGGAGGAGAGCATATCAATAAAGAATTTGGATTTGACATGCCAAAGGAATAAATATCAGAACGTGCAGTTGATTTCAACAGTAATAATCTAGATATTCTAATTTCAATTTCTCCAAATGAAATCAAAAGATCTACTGAAGAAATCCCTGTCGATCAAGAAAGTGCTATGAGTAAGGGGATAAATATGATCATTAGTTATTGTTGTTAACAAATAGAATCGTATTCAGTTTGATTTTCTCACTTATTTACCTAAACTTTGTTAACTTTTTTTGAAATAGCCTAAAGAACTGAATTAATAGAGAAAATCAACGAATTCTTAAATGAATATGGTGGTGGCGATTTATCAAATTGTGTGAGTAGTGTGTTGAAAGTGCTAAATGAGTAAAGATACCAATAAGAAGCGAATAACGAGTAGTATGAAATGTTTCTTTAAGCTAAGACACAATCTACGTAAGATCTGATGATAATTACAGAGAAACTAGAAGAACTCAAGAAGAACAATCCATACGTTGAAGAGATGAAATTAAGTGTATTAGAAGAACTTAAACAAGAAAGTATCCAAGAAGCAATCGACACGGGGTATCTTAGACTGCCTGATTCAAAGAATCACGAGGATTCTACTGGTAAAAATGACTAAATATCTATTAAAAATCGTTTTACAACTGTAAACATCCAACGATAATCTGACGGATAGCATTAATTCTAACTCATCGAGAAAGAAATCAATTCTAACAAGAACTTCTTCTTCAATTTCTTCATGAGCTACGGGGATTCGTTAATTAGATTATGCAGAGTAATTAAGACAATTTTCAAGACAATCCTGCAAAGCAAACCATCACCGTAGATGCACAAGCGATGCTAAGATACGATTAAATATGTCCAATCAGTCTGGGCAGAAAGTGAGAGAAAATAAGATATCTTGGAGCATTCTTCGATACCAGGAATACCATAACAAATAGACAGTGCAATGAACTCACCTCTACCGTAGCTAGAAGGCAATAGTGATCATCCCTAGAATGGGTTAAGAGCGCTCATGATTGAAGGGCTAACTCACCCTAACAACAACAATCTTGCTTCTATGGAATCTGAAGTGAATATTTACAATCCGTAAGAGCGCAGGAAGACTATCAAAGGCACTGGTGGTGGTAAGCGTAAGATAGTTTAGGAGAAATTCACTAAAGAAGAAACACGTGAGATGTTTGAAAATGCATTTGGAAGTGGATTTAACAGACAAGCTGATGAGTTTTATTAGCTTTTAAGGAACGACAGAGTTGTTTGGTTTTTCTGCGATAACGATGTAGTTCAAAATTACTTATTTGAGCGATATGCAAGCAGTAACTAAGACAGTTAGTTAGCTGCGCAGTTAGCCTTAGATGATTATGGCTAATTAGAAATCATAGGAAAACAAGAGAGTAATTATAAACTCAATGAATTCTAGAATAATCTCACTGGATTAATAGATTAAATGCGAATTGAAAGATAAGAAATCGAAGAAGATTTAAGATCTAAGGGTGTGATCATCACCGATAACAAAGATTAACTGAAATACTACAAGCAAAGTGATAATAATCCAAATGTTAAGATCACAACAGCGATTTAGAATGTGATTAAGAGGTAATAAGAGTATTAATATGAAGCTAGTGAAGCAGCTGCTGCGAAGGAAGATTAATAACTTTAAGTTAAAGTAGCTTTGCCGCTTAGTAACAATCATTAAATGATTCATGTTAAGCACATCGATGAAAAAGGAAAATAAATTGTAAATATTGGGAAGAAAAATGAGCAAATGACTGATGAAAGACAATAGGAAAATGTCTAAACTGACGTTGAATTCTTAGAAATTGTTGATTATATTACATAGATTCCATCGTCTAGATAAAGAGAAGCTCATAAGAGACATTATATATCTCCACCAGTCTAAGGACATGCACATAATGCTATCCATTAATAACCGTCTCTTTCGAGTAACTAAGTAGGTTAAATAGCCTCAAATGGTTAACCAATTTTAACTTCAAATACAAACAATCCTGTTAATTCTAATGGTGGGGCTAATGGATCTAATCAGCAGTTCCTATCAGCTTAGATAAATAATAGTAATTCTTAAAATAATCAAAACGCATCACCGCAATAATAGCCACAACAACAACAACAACAACAATAGATCTCTGCAGCTGTTGTAGTGTTACCCAGTATTTCATAACAACAGGCATCTACTAATCAATAATAGTAACAGTTTCAGCAGTAATAACAAATTCTACCAACTTAATAATCATAATCAGCTGGAATATCATCAGTAGATCAATTTAAATCTACTAATGGTGTTGCAGGTATTCTAAAGAAGAAAGTAGCACCTATGAAGACATTAGAATATAAATCCGTATTCGATGTGAATGAAGATAACTTCATTGATGAAGAGTCTAAGAAACAAAAAGATCGAGAGAAGCAGTAATATTTAGAGTTTGTAGCATTAGAAAAAGAAAAGGAGAAGAAATCATTGTAGATTCAACGAGAATTAGAGCCGAATGCATAATTCAAAGTTATTTAAAAGTTGAACAAACGATTGACATCTTCGAGTTCACAATCGAACATATACTAAAAGAATCTCAGACATTTCTCCCTTAGCTCAAGAGTGCTCAGCAAGATTGAATTCTTGGATAAGAATAACAACCAATAAAAGGAGGAAATAGCAGGTGATAAATTGTTTAGTTAGTTACAAATGGAAAAACATAATATTTTCAGAGATCTTGTGAAATAAGAATAAAATGAAAAAGGCACAGTTGGATTGGCTGAAGTAGCAAATAGGATCGACACAGAACAAGGATCTGAAGGGGATAATACAGTAACTGATAGCAATAATCACAAGAAAGATCCACTCTTCCCTCCAAGAACATTAACTCAAACATATTTAAAATCCACCGCTGCAATGGAGGAAAGAAAGAAAGCTGCATTGCGGACAATCAGAGAATTAGAATTACAGCGAGTTAAATCAATGACTGTTCTTTAGGTGTATCCAGCCACTGAGCGGCATGCTAAAACAAGTGAGAATAGCAAGAATTCTAGGAAATCGCAACGATAAATGGATAAACATACTACAAACACAAAATCAACAATTTCATAATAGAACCCACATTAGCAGTTCATTTCAGCATAAAACATGAAATTCTTCACTAAATACAACGAATAAATTCAGGTGAATGAACAGTAATCGTAATCGTAGCATCCACAGCAGCAGCGTATCCCTCAAGGTAGTATGGTTTCATCGTAGAAAAGTCAATCTGAACATAGTTTCAAAGCGATTAACTAACTTGCGAAGATATCATCACCTAGATAGCTCGATGGTCTTCAATACAGGGCGTCTAACAAGTCAGAGTAATTCGCTAGGAGAATGCTTCAATCGAGTTAAACTAAATCAACATAATACAACAACTTGAATGACATTTATCAGCCAATTAGTTATGACATTATAAATTTCATGGACTTCCCTTTCTTCACTGCAGATCTATCGTCCCTGGGAAGCAGCAATTCAGGATAATTGTACACGCCGAATCCGTTGGGATAACTATATGTTCCTACAGGGTTACTTTCGAACTTCAAATCCTCATAAAGTGTTGCACTCACTCCCGATAGCAGGATAAATTATTTCTGAGCGTGAAAAAGCTCTTCTTTCATCTAGTATTTCTCGTGTTTTAGCAATATCCGTTCTTATTTCTTATTATAATCAAAGAAAATGAGTTTCATTTTGTGTAAATGAACGATTCTTGGTAGAGAAATTATAATTGATAATATTTTTGTAATTCTTTCTTTTTAAAATAATGAGTTAAAACTTCATAAATGTTTCATTTGGGAGGGGGGTAGTTACTTAACTGAGGCAGCTTCTCTGGTAGAAAGAGAGAGAGAGTCGAAATTAAGCATAGGAATATCATTAACCTGATAAACTAAACAAATAGAAGAAACAAATAAGATATTTTGGTTTAATAAAAGAAAACAAGCAAGAACACAGACAAACAGATAAACAATGGAAGAACAATAAATCTCAGGTATGCTGATTGCAGAGCCAAACGGAAGAATTATCAAGGTAGGAAACAATGAAATATAGTTTTGACAGGTTGGATCATAAGCATGGAGGTTGAAGGAAGAAGATGTTTTTTTTTACATCTTCATGCTAGGATTTGAGAGGAGGGGAGGGGGATGTTGCTGTGAGAAACTCAGAATTTTGATTCAATTCAGCGTTGTATGTTGACTTAGATTGTCAAATTGAAGTACTAAATATACTTTATTCCAATAGAGTTCAGGTGATTTATAGGAGAAGGGATAGTCAATAGTCAAGACTGCTCTTAGGTTGCTTGAAGGTGCTAACTGTCTTACAAAAAGCGCTACAGATTCATTTCAAAAGCTATCAGGTAATAATAATACAATTTATTACCCTAAAGACATGAGAAACAACAAAAGCTGATAAACAATTATTTCAAAAACAGAAGTGGTTTGCACTTAATTATCTTTACATTAAATAGCCTTCTATATTAGGTAATCATTTGAGGTTATAAAATTTGTTTCTTTTGAATAGCTCGATTCGACACTTATGAATATTTGATAACATTCGATGGGAATCATGTTCATATTACTTCTCGCCAAATCTGAGAGGAAGGAATCGCTTGCTTTCTCAAAGCCTTTTTTGTTTTACATATTACATATTTTTTTTATTATTTGAGAAACACTCTAAATTACCAAGAGGAATCGATCTAGCTAAAGGAAAATAACAAATAGGAAAAATACAGACATAAAATAGCTGCTTTGTCAAGGAATTGATTGAATTTTGGAAATGCTTGCAGTCAGGGTATATTTGAGGGTAGATGTGAGAGCAATACAATAATATGGCTCAAGTTAGGATTTTAAATTGATAAAAATTTATTCAAATCTAATGTTAATGTCTTGCGAAAGAGAGAAATATGAGTAAGATACTCATTTACTTTCTTTTAAGGTTTAAGGAAAAAACAATTGTCGTTACATCGATGACAATAATAGATAAAAGTACAGGGGGGGGTTATGTAGGTTATTTGGGAAACTAGATAATTTGTATTCTTCCTCTAACAAGAATTTTAATTCAGTCTAGAGATTCGCAGAAGAGGCACAATAACTATATGAATTGCTATTTGAGAGGTGGGATTCTTCAACAATTTTTGAGATAATATTAAGAAATAAATGTGAAGAAACAAAAAAATAGTTTATTTTGTTTTATTTCTGAAAATATTGAACTGCTTTTTAATCATCAAAATGGAAGTACACACAGCATGGCTGAAAGATATTATTTTTGATTTTTTTAAGAATCTTAAAGGTTTAAATTATTAGCTTTTTAAAGATCAATTCAAATTGAGAGGCTATCAGAAGATTTGAGGTACTTAACTTTCGTAGAGATCTTATTTAGAAGTTGCTGTGTTATTCGTGGAGTTAATTGCTGGGGAAGGCACACACAAGACCTTCTAGCAAAAAGTTCAAAAAAAGATTGAATTTCCTCATCCAATATTATTTTTTTGATTTTGTTTTTTTTCAATCAAGGTAATAAGAACTAAGAGTTTTAATCTGCTAAGCTTATTGTTCATGGGTACTTCAGCATCTTCTTCAAATTCTACCTTGACTAATGCCTTGAAATGGGCATTTGTACCTAACCCAAAAGATCCAAAGCATCAAACAATCCCACATGCACTTTTTGCATTTTCAGTAGGAATTATCTCGACCATTTTTGTCTCAGGAAAACTGTCTGAATTCTTAGAGACCAAATACCCTGAGCTACGTGAGGGATAATTCCCTGAATGGGCACATACAATTGCGTTACCGTTTATGGTAATATATTTAGTGACTATGCTGATTGTACGCTTGAAATAAACAGGTTCAACTTCGTTTTATGAATTCTTGTGGGCATGCAATCTCGCGATTGTTATGATGATATTTGGAATCATGAGAAAAAGCCCCGTTACAATTGGTGCGAGTCTTGTCATTGTCTCCATCGATCAGTGTCTCTGGTATATTGATCTTCTTGGGTTTGCTTTAACAAGGAAATTTCCAATTGGTGTAGCTTAATATCTCTGCTGGTAGAAGACAACTAAACTCCGAATTCTAACCTCTACTCATCACGTATGGTTCATTCCACTCTTAATCAGCATGCTAAAACCAACGAATTAACTAACTAACCAAGCATATTTGATGTCATTCGCGATGACACTCTTCTAATCGATCCTCGGCAGAATCTTAGCTCCAAGATTTATAAAAATAAAAAACGGTGAGGATATCTACATGAATATTAACCTAGCATATGAGCTATGGAAAGATGTTAAAATTAAAGCCCTCTCTAGATTTGACAACGCGCCAGGATATCAAACTGTCCCTTTCAGTAATTTATGCTGGAATAGTGGAAACTTTTTCTTCTTCCATTTGTTGAAATACATCCTCTAAAAATGCAAAGAGTATTCTGCGGAGTGAAGGAGACAGCAAGAAAGGAGGAAAGAAAGAAAATATTGCTAAAACAAGTGTATTGTTCGATTAAGGAAAGTGCAAGATCGTAAAAAAATACATGTTCTTTTGGAGTAACTTTTTAAATAAAATAATAATAAATGTTAAAATGCATGCGTAGAAAGTTTCACATTTTTCAGTGGAAATGAAGAAAGATATGAGTAAATAAAGCCTACAAAAGTGCTGTCATTTTTGAATACATTCATTTAATAAATTAAGCCAAAGGTTTAAATGTTTCCCCATTAATTACATAGTAAATTTCCTTAAATTAAGCTTCATACTAAAAAGCAAACAAAGTTTAATTAATGTTTTTCCGTTGGGTAGAAAAAGATTCAATTTAGATTTGAATTTTAATAAACCAAATCGGCAGTTAGACTCCACTCTTTGCCTTAATTCAATTTATCATTTGATTTTTTCTTGCTTTTTGAAGCAATAACAAGAACAATTTCATTTGTTTCCTGTGAAAATATGGTATTTGTATTTATATTTTTTGGTTTTTTTTCTTTGTCATTTGATAATCTCTGCTCGATTTGAATCGATTCTGGAAATATATGAAATGTAATCTAACTAATACTGCTGCTGCTGCTTGCTTCTCATTGTTTGCATTGTTTTGTTTTTTTGAAAGACTCCTTCTGAAAGTATATTCAAAGAAGGATTTACAAGGGAAATAGAGAAAAAAAGAAACAGAATCTTTTGTCTTCGCATAGCATCATATCTCAAGGCACATAGCATCACAGAGGGTAACAGTCGAATCAGAGGTGTTGCAGTAGAGGCTTTCTTCAATAGTAATTTTTTGAAAACGTTGCTCTCCTAAATGAGGGCCCCGACGGAATGACTAAGCCATGAGAGTCTGACGAGGGTAGGGTGGAACTGGATGCAACAATCAATAAGTGATGCACAAGCTAAAAAACTATTCAAGTCTATCCAGCAGCAAGTGAAGACATGAAGGTAAAGCCTGTTCGATGCAGGGAAATGAATCGATAGGGAGAGAGAGCACACCATGAAGATGAAACTCCCTCTGCTTTTTTTTAACCCTGCACTACTTAGGAACATTACAACTTCTCCTTCATTGCTATAAGCTGAATATCCACTCGTCAAGAGGTGCTCCTTCATATCTTATAATCAGTCCGTTTAACAAATGTTAGTGTGAAAGATTGAAAAAATGACTTTTCTTTCTTTTTGGGGTTAATT
>Ga0302271_10004266_pt1 | contig 11524 bp, 11 predicted proteins | sample III_Bog_N1_1_FD_198767 | JGI IMG/M metagenome (GOLD analysis project Ga0302271, IMG submission 198767) | Peat permafrost microbial communities from Stordalen Mire near Abisko, Sweden - III_Bog_N1_1 | ecosystem: Environmental > Terrestrial > Soil > Wetlands > Peat | place: Sweden: Abisko... | reverse complement strand
TTAACTGATATAGCCTGCAGATGTTTACTTGATTTTTCTAAAGATATGCCTATTAATTAAAATTATCTAATTGGAAAATCAGCACGCTTAGTGGGAGTTCTTGATTTGTTTTTACATAAAACTTTAACTGTTTTGGATGATTGGTTGGGTTTTTAAGAAAAATGCTAATAAAAATTAATTGAAAGGACTCTGAATTTTTTTAACAAAGTGGAAATGCCTTTACAAGAATAATCTGATAAAATACTGCACTCTAAAAGCAAGTGGTTTTACTGAAGTTATTTTACGTTTGGGCGTCATTTATCAAGCTAAAAAAACCATTATCTTAGCAATATTAATAGTATTTTTCAATAAACTAAAGTTTAAGATTTTTATTATTTGTTGAGAGATTTCTCTAACAAAAAATATACTAGCTAAATGCAATTGTTTTGTATGACATGTGCTTCTACATTAGTCCTCAAGTTCACATCTTCTCGAAAAGAGTCGTGAGGAAGAAGTTAAGTTCTATCTTGTGCTTGGAGCTCTAGCCTAGAGGAAACAAATAACAAAACCATTGAAAGAACCAATTTTATTATTTAAGATCTACTTGTAAATTGATTGAAAAATGTAGTGCAAAACCATTAATTTTAGTTTACCTGCAGCTGAAGAGCATGAAGCGGATCTTCCAACGAATTCTAATTGAGAGTTCTTGATAACACCTTCTTCAGCGAGTCTCTAAAGCACTGCTCTAGCTCTAGGTCTAACGAAATTCCAGCCTCCTTGATTTTCGTGTTCTTCTTGCACCCAAATGAACTAAGCATTCTAATACTAAGATAGCTTCTCCTTAAGATGATTGTAAGGGAAAGGAGAGAACTGCTCTAAACGGATGATAGCTGTGTCCTAGAAGTTAGAAAGAAAAAGAAGAGTTATTCAAAGATCAAGATAAAATTTCTTCTTTGAATCTTTTTTTGAAAAAATAATCGAAAATGGATGAATTTACATTGCATTTGAGGGATTCTCTGCGCTCAAGAATATCGTAATAGACTTAACCAGCGCAGATGACGACCTTCTTGATCTTGGATGGCTCAAGGATATCATTTGGATGAGTTTCAGGGATGATGTCTCTGAATCTTGTTCCAAGTTCAAATTCCTTCAAATCACTGGTAGCCTTTTTAAACAAATTGGCAATGTCAAATACAAAAATTTATGTTTTTTTTTGAGGTGATAATTCAACAAGAAAATAAGGAGATCTTTTCTATTTTACTCTAGAATATCTCAGTAATCTCTTGGAATTCAGACAAACAAGTGGCTTTCTGAATGGCCTTCTGATTTATCTTCTGAGAGCATGGAAATAATTTGCAGGATTTGAAGGAACAATCACCTAAAGGTTGATTTCTTAGGATTGTTTCGTTAGTCTATCTCCCTTTGCGGATTCAAAGATCGATGGATGGTCATCTGAAAGCTGCAGGAATCTTTCTAATCTTGCTGATGAATGCTCTGGACCTTGTCCGTCCATGCCATGAGGGAGATTCAACACGAGTCCAGATTGTTAGTTCCACTTTGATTCACCGGAAACAATGAAGTTATCGATCATAATCTGCGCGCCATTTGCAAAATCACCGAATTGAGCTTCCCAGATGACTAAATTATTCGGGTTAGCAATACTGTATCCGTATTCAAATCCAAGCACTCCATATTCGGAGAGCAAAGAATTGCAGATGGTGAGTTTTCTCTTAGCGATATCCTCAGGAGAGAGCAAATTAGCCAAAGGAACATACTTTTCTCGATCGATTTTCTAATCGTTAACTTTAGAATGTCTGTGAGAGAATGTACCTCTTTCAACATCCTAACCACTGATTCTCACACCGTATCCTTCCAACAGCAACGAACCAAATGCCAAGGATTCAGCTGTTGCATAGTCGATTTTGGATTCTAGTTTCTCAACTGCTTCTCGTCTTGCTGCGTAGACTTTCTAAATCTACTTATGAACGTTGATGTCAGCTGGTAATTCATTGACTTTAGCTGAGATTTCCTTAAGCAATTAGATGTCCACACCTGTATCTTTGACTCTACCGAACTAAGTAGGAAGTCGAATTTGCTCCCATTGCTTGATGCCCCAGGTGTTTTTGGAGATTTTTTTGTCTCTCGAGTTCAAGTAATGCTCGTGGAGTGATTTTTCATAGTAAGTTCTTCTTTCGAGCTCAGTTTAAGGAGTAATGACTTTGTCTTTGTACATTTTGTCCATGAACTTCAAGTAGATTGGTTACATGCCTTAGATGATCTTCTGCATTTAAGGTTGGGTGTATGCAGGCTGATCGAGCTCGTTGTGTCCGAATTTTCTGTATCCAATAATATCAATAACAACATCCTTGTGGAAAGCTTATCTGTAATCTAACGAGATACGCATGATCGCATCGACTAAATCAGGCTCATCAGCGTTTACGTGGAATACTGGAGCACCGACTGTCTCAGCAATGTCAGTGCAGTATAAAGCTGTTTTTTGTTTTTTTAAAAGAAAAAAAGTTAGTTATTTATGGAAACAATTTATTCAAATTTCTTTGTTACTTGTTCTGGAGTTTCCTGGGTATGTAGTGAATCCGATTTGGTTATTCACGACAATGTGAATGATACCACCATTGTTGTAATCCTTAAGATCATGCATTTGCATCGATTCATAGCAGATACCTTATCCAGAAAATGCAGCATCTCCGTGGATTACAATACCAATAGATTTATCTCCATTTTTATCCACGGTTGCATCCTCAATGCAACGTAATTTACCATAAACCACTGGGTTCACTGCTTCCAAGTGAGAAGGGTTTGCCATAATGCTCTATCAGGGGGAAACAAACATTAATTAGTTAGGAAAATTTTTTTTTAATATTTATCTTCATTTTTAATAGAAAAAACTAAGCCAAATCCCTCCTCTCAGTTCCTTTTTACGAGTCTAATCGTGTGGTCACCGTATTGCTTATCGTGAGTAGTACCAAGATGATACTTGACATCACCTGAGTTCCCCCAGTTTTCTTCATCAAATTGAATTCCATTGATATCTTGGAATTCACCGAGAATATTATCAGCTGGCTTCTTGAGAACACTGTACAGTGCATTGAGTCTTCCTCTGTGTGGCATACCAATGATTACGTTCTCCATTTTGAGTTCTGCAGCATGGTCAACAAGAGCACCAAGACCTGATATGAAAGAATCGCATCCTTCTGAGCCAAATCTCTTCGAAGTTGAAAAGGTGTTGTTTAAGAACTCAGTGAAGACATAATCTCTGCAAAGTCTATCCGCTGTACGATGTAGCTGCTGTGTTGTTAGGCTAAGCTTATTGGGAGTCTCGATTCTTTATCGGATCCAATCACGTTCTTGCTTGGAGCTGATATGCATGTATTAATAACCGATCTTTTGGTGATACAAAAAATCAAAATAATTTTCAATGTAAAACACAATATTATAAGAAAGCAAAAGCTTTCCATAACCTTAGAGTTAATATACATTAATATTAGCTAAGTTTTTGTTACCTTATCGCAGTAAATCTCCTTAAGATAAGCAATTAGTTCCTTTAATTTCCAAGTTTTTTTATCACTTTTTGTGACACCTTCAACTCTGCCATCATAGATGAACACATCCTTTTCTAAATCCTCATCTGTGAACCCATAGTCGAGATGGCTGAGTTTAGGTGATGAAACACTTGCAGGCTTGCCAGCTTTAAGTAGTTCCTCATTCATTTCTGCAAAGATAATAAGGGAATAAAATAATAAAAAAATATTCATAAATATATGTAAAATAACAAACAAATAAGGAAATCAAGTAAAAGGGAATATCAACTTGAGGGTATTTTTTCAAGAAATTGAAGATTAGAGAAGGGGGGAAAAGATAATTATTATAAATAATGAGTGAAATTGCTTGAAAATGAAAATTTAAGGACTAGATAAAACATCAAAAACAATGTAATTTTCTTAGATTTTTAAGAATATCTTAGTTCTCGAAGAAATGGAAGGAATTTTCAAAAAAAAAGAAAGGAAAACTGCATTAATCTTACGTAAAGGATCAAGATCAGCAATCTCATGTCCTCTGAGTCTGTATGCATCGATTAGCAGTCTAGCTTTGAGGTTTTAGCTGATGACGAATTTAAGTGCATGATCTGGAGCCATGTGCATCCCCTTGGAGATATCTGCAGGTGGGAATGAAAATGCATGTTCTGGTTCAACACCACGAACCAAGTTCTTAAAATAAACATCCCAGGAGGGAGCGACTGAAGTGGAGTCCTCTGCCCATTGATTGAAGAGATTGTCCACAAAATCTGCATTGCAGCCAGCTAAAAAAGAGTCATTGAACTTCGATAGTTCACTCTTTAGAAGCTAAGTGCTTTTGAAGCCTGCCTGAGTCTTGTTAAACCCAAGTCCTTTGCTTGCGATGTTCTTTAGTCCTCGTAACATACTTATAATTTTTTTTTGTTTCTTTTCTTTCTTTTTTATTTTGTTATAATTCTCGCTTCTTCTTAATGTTGCAAGAGTCTTTAGTTGGGGTTTCTCAAGTCATTTAAAGGATTTTTAATCTCAAGAGGAAGAGGGGGGTGGATTTTTACATTATCAAATGACCGCAAGATAACTTCAAAGAGAACTTTTTATTCTTATTATGAACAGAAAAGAAATTTTGCAAGAAAATCAAAGAAGAACTTTCTCAAGTGTTTCCATTATTGTGTATTTAATCTTTATTGGAAGATATTTCATCATTTTTCCTTCTTTATTTATTATATTTTACAACTAAATGTTTGTTTTTGTCACTTATGCATTTCTCTTTGTTCTTTTTTTTTCATTCTTCATTTCTTAAAATCTATTTTAATGTTTGCGCTAAATCTAGTTAAAAGTAATATTTACAATATTGGTTTTATTTGGGTGTTACTTGATTCTAATAGATGATAAAGCAAAATGGAAAGAGTAAGCTAACAGAAAATGAAAGTTTAAAAAAAAAAACCATACTTTGAATTAACTGTTGGTTGTTATTTTCTATAGGAATCGATAGATGTCCATCTATAATATGGGGAAAATTGATCCAAAAAGTACTTCCCTTTTGAGTTTATTTCATTCCAAATTTAAAGAATATATGGCTTTTGATTGATTGATTTAATTACTAAAACAAATTAAAAAAAAGATTAAAAATCTCTGAGGATAATCTAATGTCGAATCTCAAAGAGCCATTAAATAAAAAGCATGGCGACATGGAGAGCAGCCATTCTCCGAACTATTACAGTCTCACAAAAGAAGAACTCATGTAAATACAATAATATTTTAGCAATTTTAACTCCAAATGTACCTGAGAGATAGCTAAAAAGAATTAAGAATCTTGAAATATTTTCAATAATGCTCAACATTTTACATAATAAAAATGAATTTACTGATTTATGTTTAAAAAGGGAATTCTTCGAGCCAGATAAAATCCGAGACGGTGAGTCTCTGAAGAAACTAGAGGAGATTGGAGGATTAGAAGGACTTGCTAAATCCCTAGACACCAACATAAAAGTATGCAAAGATAAATCGATTATTTTCCCATAGATCACATGGAGTTTTGTTGATATTTTAATATATTCATATGTTTTTGCTTTGCGCTAACCCAGTTAGGAATCGAAATAACTCAGACCTCCCTCTAGCAACGAACCAAAGCGTACATCAAAGTTTTAAATTATTTTTGGTAATTTTTACCTTACGAGAATTGCAGTTTAAGATACTAGATTTAGTGAAATAATTTCTATAATTGTGCATAACTTTACTGATAAATAAATATTTCTTAAATTAAATGCATTACTCTCAAACTCCATCTCTATTTTCCTTGCTAAAATACATATTACCTCCTTTGGTTTTTTCATTAATAAAATTTCAAGACTATTGCAAGGAAACATCATATTTTAATGCTATTTCTCTGATTTTAGCTACTTTTTTATGTTGCTTTATTATTTTTATCAAACTTGTATTAGATTTGGCCACAATGAAGAGATTATTAAACCACCTAAAACACTATGGGAACTTGTAAGAAAAACAAAAACAAACATACCAATAATCCAATAAATATTCTTCTTTTTGCTTATCTGAACTCCGATTCATTTTAATATTTTTTTTATATTTTGCATTTTTCTTTAAGATTGTTGGCTGTTTTGAAGAGGATATTTTAAGACTATTATGTGCAGCTGCTTTTGTGTCATTAGTGATAGGCTGCATTAACGAAGGCATCGCTGAGGGTTGGATTGAAGGTATGGCTATTTTCATAGCAGTCATTATTATTGTCAGTGTTACTTCCGTCAACGACTACATGAAGGATAAGCAGTTCCGTAAATTAAATTCCTAAGTCGCAGAACGTGATGTAGGAGTTATTCGAAATGGCGAGGTCATTCATATTTCGATATTTTCATTGCTTGTTGGCGATGTCATGCAAGTCACAACTGGTGAGATCTTCCCCGTTGATGGCATTCTCACAAACGGAAATAATCTCATTTGCGATGAATCCTCTATCACTGGTGAAACCGATCCAATCAAAAAGTTTGCACCGTTAGTAGGATAAAAGAAACCATGTCCATTTTTGATATCCGGTTCTAAGGTTGTAGAAGGAAGTGGAGAAATGATTGTGTTAGCTGTTGGTTAATCTAGCAGTGTTGGAAAGTAAAAAATGATGATGCAAGAAGACGATGACGATAAGAAAACACCACTACAATCGAAATTAGATGTTTTAGTCGATTAAATTGGAAAAATCGGGTTATATTGTGCAATTTTAACCTTTGCTGCAATGCTAATCAATCTCATTATCTCTTGCGTCAATGAAGAACGAGATCTATTTACCATTGAGAACCTCCAAGAAGTTGTGGGATATTTTATCATCGGTGTGACAATTATTGTCGTAGCGATTCCAGAAGGATTGCCCTTAGCTGTGACCATCGCATTGGCTTATGCAGTTGGCAAAATGAAAGACGAACAGAATCTCGTGAGGACGTTAGATTCCTGTGAGACTATGGGAGGTGCTGACACGATTTGTTCAGATAAAACTGGAACGTTAACACAAAATAAAATGAAAGTAACGAGATTAGTCGCACTTGGAGAGATACACACGAATTTTGATAAGAAGAACTTCGACAAGACATTCTTGGATCTTCTCTGTGAAGGGTAAAGGAGATTTCTCAACAAAAGGATTGAATGACTTATTTTTTTGTTTCTAATTTTAAGATTCTTTTGTTGAATTTCTTTTTTTTCTTGTTTTTCACAAACAAACAGATTATGCGTGAACTCCAATGCTTTCCCAATGATTAAAGATAATGGTAAGTTTGAATAGATAGGTAACAAAACAGAATGCTCCTTGCTGGAACTTGCCTTTGAGTTCGATTATAACTACAAAAACTATCGTCCTTCTGACAAAGTAACTAAATAAATGAAATAACATCAATGTTTATGTGAAATTCCTGGTGCTAACTCATATTTTTTTTGTTCTTTCTAGATCTTAAAAGTCATTCCCTTCTCCTCTGAGCGTAAGAGAATGACAAGCGTGTATAAATCAACGAATACTATCAGAGTGTTCTCGAAAGGAGCACCTGATATCCTTATTGATATGTGCACACGTTTTGTGAATCGGAATGGTCAAATCGAAGAAATCTCGGAGGATTTCTTGATCAACCTCAAAGATAATCAGAAGAAGTTCTCTAACGATTCCCTTCGTACTCTTTTGATAGCTTACAAGGATACCTAATTGGATTCAAACTCCATGGTCCCTGCAGACTAGGATTTAGAAAGTGATTTAATTGTTCTCGGCATGGTAGGTATCTAAGATCCTTTACGAGTCGGCATAGCAAAAGCAGTCAAAACATGCAAATCTGCTGGTGTAACTGTTCGTATGGTAACAGGCGATAATCTTGACACGGCAGTGGCTATCTCTAAAGAAGCTGGCATTATCGACAGTGATTTCTAATTGCAAGACAACGTCTACACAGTTATGGAAGGCAAGCGATTCAGAGAGAAAGTTGGTGGTTTGATTGTGCGCGAAGTCACAATTGATGGCAAAACTGAACGGAAATACGATGTTGGGAATATTGATGTGTTTAGAGAGATAAAGAGTCATCTTAGAGTCTTAGCTAGGAGCACACCAGACGATAAATTCTTGCTGGTGACAGGTTTGTAGAAGTGTGGATCTGTTGTCGCTGTCACAGGTGATGGAACAAATGATGCACCTGCATTGAAGAAAGCAGATATCGGATTTGCTATGGGAATAGCTGGGACAGAAGTGGCTAAAGAAGCGGCTGGGATTATCCTAGTTGATGATAACTTCTCATCGTAACAGAATACAAAAAAAAATTAAATTTTTTGCATTTTTTTAATTGATTTTTTCCTTGTTTTTTAATTCTAAAATAGCACAATCACTGCAATAAAATGGGGCAGGAACATCTTCGATTGCATTAGAAAATTCTTACAGTTCTAGCTCACAGTCAACATTGCTGCAATGTTCATGGCATTCATGGGTGGTGTCATTTTACGAGAATCACCTCTCAACACAATTCAAATGCTCTGGGTAAATCTCATCATGGATACACTGGCATCTCTGGCTCTTGCCACCGAACCACCCAATGATGAACTGCTCAATAGACTCCCAGTGAAAAGACACGAACTCATGATCACCTAAGTCATGTGGAGAAACATTCTGCTTCATTCGATCTACTAAATTGTTGTCCTGACAGTTGTGCTGTTCTACGGTGACCAGCTGTTCAATGTGGAATATGGACTTGGATAAATGAAATGGGATGAGAAGAAAGGAGTCCATTTGACTATGTTCTTCAATATTTTCGTGTTCCTGCAGGTCTTCAACGAAATCAACGCGAGAAAACTTAAATCTTCTGAGTTCAATGTCTTCAAGGGTTTCTTCAATAATCCCCTGTTTTTGTTCGTTTTGGCATTCACAATCGTGATCTAAATGGCTTTAGTTGAACTTGGTGGTAGAGCTGTTAAGTGTTCCCCTCTCAACAGCGATCAAAACTGGATATGCTTAGGTATCGGTGCGTCGTCTCTTGTCGTAGGGTTCTTAATCAAACTTCTCCCTGAATCGTTAGATTCCGTGCTGAACAAAATCAACCCTTTCCATAGAGATGGCTCCCCTGAAACATCGACAGTTTCCGATTCTACAAGCGTTCTTCAAAGACCTTCTATGCTGAAAGTACGTAATTCTGTTAGAAAATCAATTCAAGCATAATAAGCACAGAGAAACTCACAAAAAGGTGCTCACGAGAACAAACCTATCGAAATGGATAACTTGAATCCTAAGAAGTACTGAAAGGAAGAATTAAGTCCTGCAAACTAGGCGCATTATGGGGGATATTTGATTTAGTTTGTTTGTTTTGAGTAATATTTGTAATCAAAAAATTAATTTTTCTAAGCAAATAAACAAAAAACAAAAGAAAAAAAATCACACTTTAGAATCAATAATCACCCTTTCAGATTCAAAATAATAATAAATTCCATTAAGTTAGACAAGACTTCCTTAATTATCTCTCTCTCTTTTTCTTTGAGCGTCAAGATCACCCAAAAATATTGATGCTTTTTAAAATAAGTTACTCTCTTTTCAAATTCTTTTTCACAGTGCTTATGATCAAATATAACACCTTCACAAGGTTTTTCTCTATTTATTTACAACATTTTGATAAAAAACACAAATCTTCACTAAGAATCTACTTTTTTCTTCTTCTTCCAAACCAATAATAATGACTCTCACAGAAAATCTCTAGACTACCTAAGTCTCCTCTCTCTTTACTTCACTCATACCTTAGGTCTGTACTTATTTGCCATGTTGTTAGAGTTGCATCTAAGACACTGAACGTTCTTGTCCTTTGGAACGCATCCCTTTTTTTGACAAACACACAAAATATTATCACTCCAAAACATTCAAGAAAATTAACTAATTTGTGATCAGAATCCAATGATCTTTGCCATAATGGCTATCTTACCAAATGAGCCTTGTGACAGCATGTGAAAGTCTTAGTGTCTTCATTCGACCTGATGTCATTCTTGCAAAAGATGCAAGTCTTATAAGCTACCTTACCACCCAGTTGATTCTAAAGGAATGTCCCTCTTATTACTGTTGGTATTGGCTGGGCATCTCCTTGTGTCGTCTTTATTCTCCGCTATTACTAAGACTCAATGTCATTATCCCCGATTAATTTCTTTTTGTTATTGTGTCTCATCTTATTATTGCTGTCATCATTGGAAGACCCAGATAATTACTTGATATCTACTCCTACTACTTCTGCTGCTGGTGCTGCGGCTGTTTGTCCTGCATATTACTTATCTGAATGACTCCCCTAAGAATCTTTCTCCTCTACTATTTCAATTGCGTTTACCTAATCGCAATTCTACCTGCTGTCTTGTGAAATGCTAGACTAGATTGTTTGCTAATGGAATTAGGAATTAACCTAGAATAAGTTCTTTTTGAGATTATTATTAAGATTATTCTTTTATTCTTAGAATGCCTTCATCGTCAGTGCTAAAGGTAATTTTGTTTTAATAATACCATTTTTAGCGATATTGTTATTATTAGAATCGCTTAAGCTCCTGCATGCAGTTGTCCTAATGTTAGCTGGATTACTCGATGTATTAGTATTATTATGCATTTTGGAGATCTAATTAGTACTATTGCTGCTGTTCTTGTTAAGCAAAATCTGCGAAGATATTTAAGATTGCTGCTGTTGATTATGATTCTTGTGCTAGTTTTACCTGGAGAGATAAGGAAGAGGAACATGTTTGAGACTACTAAAAGGGGTGGCTTTTCTGCCAGCCAACTTTGAATTGTGATCTTCTCCTTTGTCTTATTATTCACTAATCTCTTCCAATGCAGGTTCAAAAGTAACTTTCTAATGGGTTTCTGGAGTCTTCGATGCACTTTCGCTATTACAACATTGATCTGCAGGTGCAATTACACAATGCGTTTCTGGCATAATGTAAGTAGTAACCTTCTCAATACTCAAATCTGCGTTTTCCTGAGGGATAATATAAGCAATCTCATCGGCATTAGGTTGGATTGTACTCAAAGAAATATTGACAGTTTGAGGTTATGGTTCAGCAGGCATATTACTTCCATCGAGATTACCTTCTTCGTCAATAGCTTTAGTCTTTTATACGACATCCTAAGGCATATCTTCTTGATTTTGTTATTCCCCATCATGACAATTCTTTGTATCCTCTTATTGTTCCTCTTCTTCTTTCTTTTCCTCTTCTATCTAGCCATTACTATCGTAGTTGCAACTTTGATCAAAGCATTTATTTTCAATGTTATTTAGAAGTACACCACAATCCTCTTCTGCTGGACAAACTAATTTTATTTATTCCGCTTCCTTGATCATATCTTGCTATTATTCTTCTGATTATTCATTCTCATTCTTGTATTCTTCAGTATTCTTAACAATATTCTCATTTTTCTCAAAATAAAAGCAAGATCCAGCCTGAGTCTGTTAATTATTCTTCGTCGGGTAATTGTCCTTTTGTGTATTTTTCTTGATAGAATGCAAGAACTTAGCAATACTTGG
>Ga0302271_10004265_pt1 | contig 11526 bp, 21 predicted proteins | sample III_Bog_N1_1_FD_198767 | JGI IMG/M metagenome (GOLD analysis project Ga0302271, IMG submission 198767) | Peat permafrost microbial communities from Stordalen Mire near Abisko, Sweden - III_Bog_N1_1 | ecosystem: Environmental > Terrestrial > Soil > Wetlands > Peat | place: Sweden: Abisko... | reverse complement strand
GATAGATTAACACCGGAAGAGGTCGCACTAAGGAATTACAATTCTACGGTTAAACGTGGATTGATAAATTCTGAAACTACAAAGCAAGACTTTATAGATAAAATGAAAGAGGAAATTTTAGAACTTGAATTAGCTTTATTGAATAACGATAAGTTTAATGAAAACGAAGAACTTTCAGATATTAGTCACGTTTGCGATGCTTATGCTTTAAATTACGGAATAGATTTGCAATCCGAGAAAGAATCAAAGATGCGTTATAACGAAACAAGAACTGATTAGTGTTTTATAACACATACAATTAACATTCAACTAAATTCATTAAAAGTATTTTTGTAAAATATTAATAACGACTAAAATTAAAACATGAACAAAGAATTAACCTACGAAGATTTTTTAAAGACCAAACAAAAGCAAATTATTGAATCAGGTTTTGATATTGATGAATCAGAACTTAATCCGATGCTTTTTGACTTCCAGAAGTTTACAGTTAAGCGAGCATTAAAATCCGGCAAGTATGCAATTTTTGCCAATACCGGACAGGGTAAAACACCAATGCAACTTGAAATTGCTCATCAAGTATTTTTAAAGACACAAAAACCTGTTTTAATTTTAGCACCTTTGGCAGTTACCGGACAAACAATCGAGCAAGGTGTTAAGTTTGGAATTGAAGTAAAATGGTTTACAGAAGATTCAAATATCAGTATTGCTAACTACGATCAACTTGAAAACATTGATACTGAAAAATATGGATGTGTTTGTCTGGATGAAAGTTCTATCCTAAAAAACGAACAAGGCAAGTTTAGAAACTTACTGATTGATACATTCAAAAAGACTCCGTATAAATTCTGTTTTTCAGCAACACCTTCACCGAACGATCCGATGGAACTTGGCAACCATAGCCAATTATTAGATGCTATGACGTACAATGAAATGCTTGCCATGTTTTTTGTTAATGATATGCAATCAACTCAAAAATGGCGGTTAAAAGGTCATGCAATTGATAAATTTTATGAGTTTGTTAGTACATGGTCTATAATGTATTCACACCCTAAAGATATTGGATTTGATGCACCCGGATTTGATTTACCAGAACTTGAAATAGTAGAATTGCAAGTTTCAACTCCACTTCCAGACGGTGTAATGTTCCCGGGTATTGCGGTTAATGCAACTGATTATAATTCATCACTTCGGGAAACTGAAACAGAACGAATTAAAAAGACTATTGAAATTATAGAGTTGCTTCCAAAAACTGAACAGATTATTGTTTGGACAAAACAGAATGATGAAGCTAAAAACATCTATAAACAATTAACTGCACTTGGTTATGACTGTCGCAATGTTCAGGGTTCAGACTCCAATGAAAAGAAAGAAAAAGACTTACTTGGATTTGCTCACAATGATTTTCAAATATTAATCACAAAACAGTCTATTGCTTCTCAGGGATTAAATTATCAAAATTGCGGAATACAAATATTCGATTCGATTGATTTTAGCTTTGAAGGAACTTATCAGGCGATGAGAAGATCGTGGAGATTTGGAAGAAAGGAAAAAGTAACTTGTTACATGGTAACTACCGACCGGATGATTAATGTTCTGAAAATATTACAGGATAAGCAAAAATCATTTGAATCAATGCAATTAAACATGGTCAAAGCTGTAACTAAAAATTTAAATAATAAACTAACAAATTATTCAATGAACTCAGAAGATTTAAAATCAGATAATTTCTGGTTAATGCGTGGTGACTGCGTACAAAGGATTAAAGAAGTATCGGACAACTCAGTTGATTTAATTGTGTTCAGTCCTCCGTTTGCAGATTTATACACATACTCGAATTATATTGAGGATATGGGCAACGTATCGGGATATGATCAATTTGTTGAACAATTCAGGTATTTGGCTAACGAACTTAAAAGGGTAATTAAACCCGGACGTATTATTGCAATTCATTGTATGAACTTACCTACTCAAAAAGGTAGAGATGGATTTATCGGATTAAGACGTTTCCCTGACATGATCAGCGATATGTTTGAATCAATCGGTATGTTTTTACATTCAGATTTTACTATCTGGAAAGATCCACTTTTGGCAGCTGTACGAACAAAAACAATCGGATTAGCTCATAAACAGGTTACCAAAGATATGAGTATTATTCGTGCCGGAATTGCCGATCGTGTGCTTTGTTTTAAGACAAAAGAACAGAACGAAGTGCCGATTCAGTTGGATGATATCCGGTTCACTTATTACGTTCCAATGCACCAATTCGATGAGTTTCCGAGAGATGTTAACGGATTCAATGAACATTGGGGATATGATCAGGAAAGTAAATATTCAAAAACAGAACAGTACTCTCATCAAGTTTGGCAGCGTTACGCTTCGCCTGTTTGGATGGATATTGACGTAACAAATACGCTTCAATGGATGAACGCAAAAGCAAATAACGATGAAAAGCATATTTGCCCACTTCAATTAGGAGTTATTGAGCGCATTATTTTGCTGTATTCTAATCGTGGCGAAACCGTTTTATCTCCGTTTGGTGGTATTGGTTCAGAAGGTTATCAGGCTCTTAAAATGGGCAGAAAATCAATATCAATCGAGTTAAAAGATTCTTACTTTGAAATTAATAAAAGAAACCATTTGACCGCTGTTGAGCAAAATGGACAGTTATCAATGTTTTAAAACTCAAATATGTAACCAAACCAGAACAATGACCAGATAAGAAGCAACTCAATTCGCCTTGAAGTCACTTTTCTATCTGGTCATTCGCTAAAACTTTAAACATGAAACAAAAAGATAAATTAACCAAAATAGCACGAATATTAATCAATCCTGACATATCAGAAGATGAAAAAATAGAACAGATAAAAGATATTTGTTTAATAGAAGTAAAGCCAGTTAAAGAGTTTAAATATACTATTGATCAAATAAAACACTTTATAAAGGTTGAATCTAGATTAACTTATGAACAGATCAACTCGCTAACTGGTAAAGAATGTATTTGGCGACAAATGGCGCATTATATGGCATGGAAACATACTAATCAATCATTAAAGGCAATCGGTCAGTATTTCGGCAAAAAGGATCATTCAACCGTTCTCAATTCAGTTAAGGTAATTAGCAACTATTTAGAAACAGATCGAACATTCAGGGAACAATATCAGGACTTTTTAAATAACTAAAATGGAACAGATATTATCGGAGTTAATTAAAGATAATCCTGTAATAATTGAGGTCGAAAAACTACCAGATTTTTATAAATTTACAATGGCTCAAAAAGATTACTATTCTTTTCGATATGAGTATATTGATCAATTAGTAAAAATCACTTTAACAGGAAAAGACATAATAATAAAAGTCAATGAAAAATTACACTAAAACTTATTACCAGTTTTTTAAATATGATCTATGTGATTTTATACATTGCGAAATTTGCGGTAAAAATTCAACTGACATTCATCATATTTTAGCCAGATCACAACGAAAAGATTTAGAAAATGACATTATTAATTTAATGGCAGTTTGTCGGGATTGCCATATTGAATATGGAGACAAAAAACAACACATCGAATATTTACAAAACATTCATGCAGATAAAATTAGTAGGGTTACCAAAGATAAGTCTTAACGATTGGTATTCCGGTGGTCATTGGTCTAAACGCAAAGCAATTAAAGATAAATACTATTGGATCATAAAAAGCCAGTTTAAAGACGTTTTAAGCAAGTCTAATCAATATCATGTATCTTATTCATTCTATTTCAAGTTAAAGCCTTTAGACGCTTCAAATTGTTGTGCTATGATAAAACTCATTGAGGATATATTATTTGAAGATGATAATTATAAAATTGTCAAGTCGATTAAAATTGAATCAAATAAAAGTAATGAAGATGTAGTTTTAATCGAAATTTTATTTTAACTTTGAATCTCTGAATTTAGGTATTACTGTATTTCATTTGTAGCTGGTTTGTTAGTGCCAGCTACTTTTTAACAAACTTTAGTAAATTTAAAATGACAGACGAAATAAAAAAAAGAATTAAGTTGCTCGGGTTAAAAAAATCACACGTTGCAAATAAAATAGGTGCAAGTAATTCTGAGCTTTCTCATTTTCTTTCAGGTAGAAGAAATTTAGATAGTTTAAAGCTAACTGCATTAAAATTGTATTTAGGATTGAATTGATATTTTTTTTGTTTAACAAAGTAAAAAATAATTTACATGGAAAATTTAATATTACTCGAAAAAGAAATTGAGGGAACTGGCGAAGTGTCAGGATTAAAATATCGTCAAATTAGAGTTTCAGATACTGCATATTTGTACGAAGTGTCAAGAGATGGCATAATTGTATGTTTTGAGGTCTTTGAGCGTAAAAACTCAGCTATGTGTGTTGATTTTGAAAAACGTATTTATTCTGAAACTGAATTTAAAGAAACATATCCAAAATCAAATAGTTTTGGAGTTTGGGCGTGGTGTTATTTTAAGCTTGCTTCGGCACTTGAAAAATTTAATTCATTGTAAAATGAACGAAGGTTGGATAAAAATATATCGAAAATTCTCAGATTGGGAATGGTTCAATATTTCAGAAATGGTACATTTATTTATTTATCTTTTGATTAATGCGAATCATCAAGACGGTGAATGGAGAGGGATAATTGTTAAACGTGGACAGATTTTAACCGGATTAAATAGCCTAAATGAAAGTACTAAAATTAGCGTTCAGACGTTAAGGACTTGTTTAAAGCGATTAGAAAAAACCAAAGAAATCAACATACAATCAACAAACAAATATAGTATTATAACGATCTGTAAATATGACGATTATCAATCAGAGCAACAAACAACTAACAAGCAAACTAACAAACGACTAACAAACAAGCAACAAACAACTAACAACAAACAAGAATATAAAGAAGAACAAGAAGAAAAAGAAGAAAAAACAAATAATATAAAATTCGATTTTAAACAATCTGTTATTGATTTAGGAGTTGAAGAACAGATAATTTTAGATTGGTTGATTGTTCGTAAAAACAAAAAGGCATCAAATACTGAAACTGCATTTAATAAATTAAAACGTGAGATTGAAAAATCAAAATTACCAGCTAACGAATGTGTAAAAATAGCAGTAGAAAGAAACTGGCAGGGATTTGAATATGAATGGATAAAAAATATTAAAATTGACAACGTAAAACAAAAACCAAAACTATCAGCATGAAATATCAATCTTCTCAATCGAAACGTGTTTATGATATTGACTTTGATCAATCAAAAAAAGCACGCTATAAATGTCCTGAATGTGCCGATGGTCGTAAAAATGCAAAAGCTAAAGATTTGGAATATTATCCAGATACTCAAAGAGCGTATTGTTTTCATTGTTCAACTACACTTTACGAATATAAACCATTTGAATCAGTTCAGGCTTATACCGTACCTGAATGGAAAAATAAAACTGAATTAACCGATAAGTCAGTTAAATATTTTGAAGGTCGGATGATAAGTCAGAAAACATTAAACGAAATGAAAGTTTATTCTGATTTAGAATGGATGCCACAGTTCAGTAAAGAAATCGAAGTTATCTGTTTCCCTTTTTTCCGTAACTCAAAATTGATAAATATTAAATTCAGGGGTGCAAAGAAATCATTTAAACTTGTTTCAAATGCTGAATTGATCTGGTATAATTTTGACTGCATTTCAGAAGCCAAAGAATTGATTATTTGTGAGGGCGAGATAGATTGTCTTACTTTTGTGGAAAATGGATTTAAAAATGTTATTTCAGTACCAAACGGAGCTAAAAGCAAATCTGAATATCTTGATAATTCGATTCAATGTTTAGATCATATCGAAAAAGTTTATTTGGCTACTGACTGCGATACTGTTGGAATTGAATTAAAGGATGAACTAATACGAAGGATAGGTGCAGAAAGGTGCTTTTCAGTCAATTTTAAAGACTGTAAGGATGCAAACGAATACTTTACTAAGTATGGCGGTTATGACTTCAAAGAACTACTTAAAACGGCAAAACCAATACCTATTGAAGGAAACATAGAAATATCAAGTCTTTACAATGAGATTATTGATCTTTACGAAAACGGATTACAAAAAGGTAAAACTATCGAAATTGAAGAAATAGATAAATTTTGCACTTGGGAGCTTGGCAGACTTTGCACCGTTACCGGAATACCGAGTTCTGGAAAATCTGAATTTGTTGATTATATAATTTCCAGATTGAATTTAATTTATGGTTGGAAGGCTGCATATTTCACACCCGAAAATTATCCTTTGAAGTATCACTATTCAAAAATACATGAAAAGTTTTCAGGATCGAAGTTTAAAAAGGAAACCGATAAAACAGACTTCCAAAGTATTTACGAACACATCAAAGACAATTTTTTCTACATAATGAATGAAAAAGATTTGAGCGTTGAATCAATAATGAAGTCTGCAAAATCATTCGTTAAGCAAAAAGGAATTAAAATACTGGTTGTTGATCCGTTTAATAAATTAGATCATCAGCTAAAAAAAGGAGAAAACGAAACCCAGTATATTAGTCGCTTTTTAGATATTTTAGTAAACTTTGCCAGATTTAATAATGTTTTAGTTTTCTTGATTGCTCATCCTGTTAAGATGCAAAACAATGAAGTACCAACGCTTTATAATATTTCAGGATCGGCACATTTCTATAATAAAACAGACTACGGTTTAACAGTTCATCGACAAAGAGATGATAATAATTCGATGATAAATTCAGTAGATGTTCATTGGCAAAAGATCAAATTTAAACATTTAGGAACTCAGGGAGTATCGCAATTAGAATATAATTTTAACAATGGTAGATTTGATCCTTCTGGTAATTTTGACAATACCGATTGGCTTTGTACTAAACCTATTGAAATTGACTTTTGGGATAAGCCAGAATTGTCAGGTAATTTTAAACCGAATGAATCATTTTACGAAACTGAGAAGTCAGAAATAGCACCGTTCTAAACAAGTTGATAGATTTTAAACCTAAAAATAAATGATATGAAACCCAAAAGAGTTGAATGTGATCAATGTAAAAATTTTATAGAGCCAATTTTAGAAAATCAATCTAATATGTTTGGTCGTATAATTTCATTTGCGAAATGCAAGTTAGGAAAACGTGTTATGTATAGAAAGCCTGACATGGGTTTTAGTGGTTATCCATTTGATACAGGAGGTTATTTTAGATATTGTAATGACTTTGACAAATGAAAGCCATTTTTTACGACTCTTATCCACGTTTTGAAAATCGAATTATTCGCAAGTGGGAAAAGAACTGTTTTAAGTACAATAGATCGCATTTAGGCATACTTTTTTACGCTTGGAATACGAAACTATTATTTGCGAACTTAAACGGTTTAAAACGCTCGAAAAAGAATACTAAAGATGTTTTGCAACAATCACTAAAAATATAAAATAATGGATGATTCAATTAATTATTTCAAAACAAAGCCTGAACGAATCGAATATTTAGGCGAACGCTATTTTAAATTCAGCTATTCAGATGATAAAACGGTTCAGGTCTGTTTATCGGTTGGTGACGTAAAGAAAGGTAAGTCGAATACTTTCGGAGTCTATTTAATCAGCAAAATGACGTTTTTAAGCAACTATTTTGTAACAGGGTATATTATTCCAATTACACAAAAAGAGTACGAAGATCAATTTCAGAAAGTCGTTAAATTACTCTATTAAAATAATTAAGTTTGATGTTTTCTAACATACCCAAAAATTAGCATGATATTAGGTTTTAGATGTATCTTTACTTCATCAAACAAACACAAAAACTAAAGATCATGAAAGCTATCGAAAAACCACAAAACTATGAAGTTTGCCCAAGATGCTCAGGTAAAGGAATCTTGGATTGGACAATGCAAGACGGTGGCGTATGTTACAAATGTGAAGGCAAAGGTTATATTGGCGAACAGTCTGATGAAAAAGATGCTTATAAATCGTATCTTGATTACGTCAGAGAAACTTCTAAAAAGCGTTATGACATGATCAATAAATTGGCTACTCACGTTTGCAATAAAATTTCAGGTCGTACTGATTATGATTTTTGTGATGTTATCGAACGTAAATCGGATTTAAATAAATCATATACATTTAGCGGATTAAATAGTAAATTCGTTGAATTATTTGAACTTCCTTATTTTGCTGATTTATCATTTGCAAAGCGTTATTCAAAAACAGGATGGAACGCACCAATTTTATCTGAAATTATTAATCAAGACAGAAACCAATATGGTGAAGCAATGGTAAAAAGATATTATAAAATGCTTGAATTGGTTGGTGAAGATGGATTCGTAAAAATTGAAAAAACAAATAACAACGAAGTAACGGTTGAATTTTCAATAGCAAAACTTAACTAACAATGGACTACAAATTAATTGACAACATAGTATTTCAATACGACTCAAAAGACTATCCAGAATTTACAGATACGCTAATTTTAAGTGCTGATTATGATGGTAAAGAAATGACTTCAGATCAGTTAAATGAGATTAACGAAGATTCAGAGTTTGTTTATGAAAAATTATTGGAATGGTTGTATTAAGATGATTCGAGTATTTACCAATTTGAACATTCAAACATAATTTAATATGGAAAATATTAACGATCAACTCAATTCAATTCTTAACATGATTAAAGAAATGGAGAAGATAAATAAAGTGAATATTGACACTATAAAATGGGTAATTCAAAACAAAATTGGACTTAATAGAATCGAATTAGAACGTCAGTCTAACAGCAATTTGCCTAAACTTCCAGATTTTGCAGCCGCTAATTTTGACAATATTGCCGAAATATCTACCAGACTAACAACTGGCAATGTGTCGCACCATGCCAGAACAATCGAAGGTTTGGCAAAAAGAAATGCTGAGTTTATCAGAAAGCATTATTGCTAATATATGTTTCAACTAGAAGGAGTATCTGAACCAAACCAAGTTTTTATATTTGCTAATTTATTTGTAACTTTGGATTTAAACTAAAATAGACTCATATGGAAAACGAACTTTTTGCAGTCATGGTTGAAGGTAGACAAACGACTTCAAAAACGTATGACAATTACGACAACATAGAAGCTGAAGCGGTAAGGCTTGCAACTCAGGAAAGAAGGACAACGTATGTAATGAAAATAATAACAAAGGTTGAATTAAATGATGTTAAAATAACTAAGTTAAATGTCTAAAACAAAGCAATACAGATTAGAAGTAATTGAATTTAAAGGACACTATAAAAAGTTTAGCCTAAGATTCAATACTGAAACTATTTACTGTTTTGAATATAAAATACTACCTTTAAACCGGATTAGAATAAGAACATTGTTTAGCTTAAATTAAAACCAAATGAAAAAAGCTCAGAAATGTCCTGAATGTGGTTATTTAGATGAAATATATATAGGCACTTGCTGTATAGATTGTCCTAGATGTAATTGCAGTATGGATTTAGCAAAAGAAGTTGAGATCATTGATTGGGAAGAAGAACTAAAGATAAAGTAAATGGCAAAGCCTTATAATCATACAGAAGAAGAAAAGATAATTATTGTCACCGAAATATGCGATAGGGTAATAGAGGAAAAAATATCTTTTAATAAGGCTGTTAAGGAATCAAAAATTAGCTATGTTACTTTCTTTCAATGGCTTTCAAAATCAGATCAGTTAAAAGAGCTTTATAACTACGCGACATTGATAAGATCAGATATTCTTTTTGATGAAATGATTGACATTGCCGATGATGGTATTAATGACTTTGTAAAGAAACAGATATCCGAAGGTGTTGAAGTTGAAATACTAAACTTAGAACATATACAAAGATCAAGATTGCGAATTGATGCGAGAAAATGGATACTTGCTAAGATGCAACCTAAGAAATATGGAGAAAGATTAGATTTATCAAGTTCAGACGGTTCAATGACTCCTAAGGTATTGGATTTAGCTCAACTTTCAACCGAAGAACTACTATTGAGGGCGAACGCTACTAATAAATTGAAAGAAAAATAGACTTTTAACTTACGATTATAAAAACAGCCAGCGAGTCAAGGCAAGCGATTGTAAGTAATAAAAATACTAAACTATTAATAATCAATAAATAAACTAAAATGACACCAAAACTAACAATGCAAAGTTCATTACAGGAAATATTTGATGATCCTAAATTTGATGAATTGACGTTAAATGAAATTAAAGCCATCAAAGAACAAATCTTTAAACTTAAAAGAGTCAAAGGTGGCGTTAAAGACTTTTTAGATAAGTTCACAATCGAAGAAATAAAATATCAATATATCAGAATTGCAAACCACAAATCATATTGCACAACTGTTCAAAAGCAACTGATTAAAAGAATAGTTTCAAAGGCTGCAATTATGACTATAAACTACTATTCAGAAAGCAATAAAACTACTATTCAGAAAGAAGAATTAACAACTACTTAATGAAAATAAAACTACCAATATTATTTAATACTGATTCGCTTCAAATGTTGGATAATGCCGATATTGATTTTGATTTAAGATTATGCGACGTTAGACCGATTATATTTTACAGAATAGATGCAATAACTTCTTATATAGAAAATGAAATAGAGTATTGTCAGATTTATAGTGGAAGCCATAGTTATTATTCGACATTAAAAGTTAGTGAAGTTGAAAAAGCTATTGAAAAAAATCAAATGCAATTACAATTTTTGCAATGACTTCTCACGAATTTGACATTTACATAGAACTTTACAAGCGTAAAGAATACAAGCATATTCCTATCGGTATTTATCCTGATGGGAATTACTTTTATATGACACCAAAGCAGATTCGTGCTATTGAATTGTTGAATGATGAAAATACTACCGATGTAGGATATGGAGGATCTGCTCGCAGTGGAAAATCTATTATCGAATGTACCGCTATTATATTTGATTGTTTCGCTTATTCCGACATAGCTTGGGGATTGGCTCGAAAGGAATTATCAACGCTTAAAAGGACTGTTTTACTAACCTTATTCAAGCAGTTTGAATTTTATGGAATAGTTGACTACAAACTAAATAAAACATCTAAAAATACTTATAACTACAATCAGGAGCTAAATAAAATATCGTTCGGCAATAAGTCAGACGTTTTTTTGATTGATACGGCTTATAAACCTAGCGATCCGCTAAACACTAGATTTGGAGGTTTTGAGTTAACCAGATCAGCAATAGATGAAAGCAACGAAACAGAATTATCTGTTGTTTATAAATTGTTTGAGCGTACTGGATGGAGAAACAACGATAAATACAACCTAAAAAGAAAACAGTTTGAATGTTTTAATCCGGCAAAGAATCATGTTTATAATCGTTACTATGTTCCATTTAAAGAAGGTACTGAGGATAATCATAAAAAATTCATTCCGGCATTGCCTGCTGATAATCCTCATCCTTCGGTTAAGGAATGGATTCAGGATTTAACCAAGACAGGCGATCAGGTAACTATCCAACGTCAAATACTAGGTAACTTTGACTATGACGATGATCCTTCGGCTTTATGTGGT
>Ga0302271_10004263_pt1 | contig 11531 bp, 7 predicted proteins | sample III_Bog_N1_1_FD_198767 | JGI IMG/M metagenome (GOLD analysis project Ga0302271, IMG submission 198767) | Peat permafrost microbial communities from Stordalen Mire near Abisko, Sweden - III_Bog_N1_1 | ecosystem: Environmental > Terrestrial > Soil > Wetlands > Peat | place: Sweden: Abisko... | reverse complement strand
CAAGGAGGCAGTATCCTTTCAATGAAGGTAAAGATTGCATTTAACAATTACAGATTTTTCTCTAATTGTTATTTTTTAAAATACATTAGAATGGATTCGAAAGCATCTGTAAAAGCAGACAAGATTACTTTGAATATGGATCTTAGATTATGAGATGCAATGCTGTCCTTTCATCAGGCATGTGAAACCTTGTTTTGTATTCTATTAGTCTGTTTTAACAAATTCAACAAAATACAAATGACAATCATTCATCAATGTACTTATCTTTTTTTATTATTTATCTTCATGGATGCTGAGGAAAATAACTAGTTAATTCCTTAAAAACCCTAAAGTTTTGTTTAAAGTGTCTATTTCGTGAATAAGTTTCCCATTTGATAATACCATCATCAATCAAATAACAACAAACAGTTTTGCAGCAATAATGTCATGCCTTTTGATCTCAATAATTTCAAGTGGTGTTTCTTTCTGTCTTACCATCACTTTGCATTAATATCACCTTCCTCTTCTTTCAGGGAGTTTCATTTAGTTCTCTAAGAAACCTTTTTTCTTTAGCGGAAAAACTGAAATTTTCTCTCCCCATCATCCTTGAAACTGATAAGCCTCCCGTTTGTTATATTTTAAGAGGAAAATACCAATCATAAACTCTTTTTAGGCTTATTAATATGTTCTTAATCAAAAATAAAGAAAAGAATAAGTTGTATAATTTATTTATATTCAGTCCGCAAGAAATAAAAGCTAAAGAGTATCATTATCCAATAAAGGTTCCAAGCATCATATTCACACACACACAACCTCATCAGTCTTTTCATAGTCGTACTAACAATTATTCTTAACTATTTATAACGTTTAATATTCTTAATAAACAGCTAATTAAGATCAAAACTCAGTGAAAAATAAAGAAAATGGAAGAGGATTACAATGGCGAAATGGGGTAATCAGGATTAGATTAGCAATCAGCGACAAATGTTAAAAACCATGTGGGTCTTGTGAAAGTAACAGCGCAAAATGGAGAAAGATAGAAAGAAACGTTTTATTTTAGCTTTAGGATGATAATTCCATAACTTAAGGATTTCTGTTTTATTCTTTTTTCTTCTTCATCCTTTAGAGCATTATTGAATCATCTAATCAAGAACTTGGAGAATACAACAAAGATATTGAAAATCTAAGATAAGAACTATCAGCTATGAAGCAAGAAATAACAGTCTACAATGAAGAGATCAATAACACAACTAAACCAACCTTAGCAGCGCTATTGAAAAACCTAAAATTAGCAATAGGAGCCTAAAAAGATGAAAACTCCAAGCTATAGACTTAACTTACTGAATTGAAAAAGGAGAAATCACAAATCCACTAGCTCATCAATTCTTGCGTTAACAAGCTAAGTGTACTCGAAAATCAAGTTGGAAATTATTCATGATTTTTGTTGCTTAATGTACTTGTTTATGTACATAAAGATATCATGTATTTTTAAGTTCTTTGCTTAGATTATCCATTAGTTCATTTAATTTTGATTTTGGAAATAAACAATTCCAAAGAAAGGAGAATGCAAAAAGGCGTTTTTTCTGTTATTTTTTAAAGACAAGTTATTTTTGTAGCCAACTAGGAAAGTGAAATAGCATTTTTGTATTCCAAGTTAAAACAATTGTTCTTTCAGTTAATAAATACTTTAATTTGAGTTAATTTATCTTATTATTTAACACTCTAAAGCTAATCATATGAATAACTACCTTTATTTTATGTTGCTCCTTTTTTTTTAGCTACTTTTAGATATGTTTGTGAGGTTTATTATTGCTCTTTTAATGTAAAACGATGCCTTAATTAGTTTGCATTGTTAAAGCAAAGCAAAACATCATCTACAGCTTATCAAAAACAAAAGAGTGAGAGAACAGTAACAAAACAGAGGGGAAGAAATAAAATTAATAAGGGATTTTTATTAATGTTGTGAATAATTGAGATGCAGGAGAGAGAAATTGTGAGAAAAAAAACAAAAAGAATAATCTCACAAATCAGAAAAAGGAAGGAACTGCGCGAAAAGATATTAAAATCACTTTAAAGAAGAGAAACAGCATAACATAAAGGAAAGAACAGACAATTATCTAGAGAGTTAAGCAGCATAGAAAAAACTACATAGATTTGATATGATTCCCAGATCTAGAGCACATAATGGTGGATCTGCTGGAATTTCCCTTAATAGGAATGAAAAGAGTACATATTAATAATTATTTTTCCTTTATTTTCATTAATGTTGGAAGGAGTATTTGCATTTGTTAAAAGCAGGAAGCAAACAATAGAATAGCTTATTATTGCTGTGTGGAAGATTATTATTTTCAAATAATTGCTTTTCCTGCTCATAAATGATTTGAAAATTTAAGAATTTGTTGATTGCATTGTTGAAATGATGAATGTTTTGGGTTAAAAAAAGGTAGAGGAATGCTGTCTCCTCCGAGAAACACAAACAGTCGGAATTCTCCACACTCAGGGACACGCACTGGCGACTCTTCTTTAAGGTAGCTTTTTCATAAGATATTTTTTAGATTTTTTTCAATAAATGTCATTTTATCGTTAAGCCTCTTTTCTGGCACCGTTTCACAACAAGAAATATCTAAAAGCTAATCCTTCTACAAGGTTATTTTTGAGAGTAGAGTTTAAAAAGACATTTTTTAGTTTGAGAACTCATTATTTTCTTTTAGAAAATTCCAAACAAAGCTCTCCTTTTTTTTTGACTTTTATTCTGGGAAAAATAATCAAAGAGGAAAGAATCAGCCAGTGAAATTCATATTTTATTTCTAATTATAAACCAACGATTTCTCAAAGTATGATAAATTAGGAAAGTCTTTGAATAATTCCAACAGACTCTATGATTTCTTCATAATTCAGATTTTAAATTCAACTTTTTTTTTGAAAATTCATTTTCTTCAGCAGAGTTACATCTACAAAGAACAATTCCATTACTTCCAAGCCAAATGATAAGAAATCACCATCGCTGACTACTTTCAAAGGGACAACAGCTTAAATTAATCTTGGTCAAGTTCCTACATCAGAACAAAAAAAGATATCAAATTCTATGCAATTTGAACCTTCTCTTCCTTAATTCGACAATCATTCCCTTCCCTTGCAATAGTTAGATATTTCTGGAATTACACCTCCCGACTTAAAAAATGAATACTCTGGATTGAATAATCTAAGTGCTGGAAAGATAACTCCTTAAATCAATACAAGTGTAACAACTCCTCTAAATTCAAATTATACGAATCCAATTTCAGTAAGCTAAATCAAAAAGCCAGTAGTGAGAAGAGCAGAAACGATGAATATAAGTGCAAATGTAGGGATGATACAAAGTGTTAACTTTGGTCATACAAGCAATGCGATGAATGCTAACTAAGACCCAAATTCGTCCGTTTAATACAACGCTGCAGGTGTGTCTAATTTCAATAATTTAGAAATGGACAGAAGCATTAATTTCGAAGTCTTAAAATAGTTTGACTAAAAATAAAAATCCTCCAATGTCAAGACTTTCATCAGAGTACGGCCACTTAATAAAATGGAAATTGAATTCAACGAGAATGGCTGTGGAAATGAGAGTGTTCACTGCTAAGATGCGAAGACAATCTGCATCATGCCTGAAAAGATGCCTTTCGCTTTCGATAAAGTCTATCCAACAGATACAATTCAAGTATGCCAAAAAACAAAAAATACAATATTCCTCAAAATATTATTTGAAATAACTTTTGAAAACAAAGGAAACAATCTATGAAGATGTCGGCAAAGAAATGGTGAATGATGTGCTGATGGGTTACAATGGTACAATATTTGCTTATGGCCCTACAGGCTCAGGCAAGACTTACACGATGTTTGGTAATGTAAATGATTCAACTCAAAAAGGAATCATTCCTCGAGTCAGCAATTAACTATTTACACATATTAACTCGATCGAGCAAGATGTAGAGTTTATAATTACTTGCAGTATGCTTGAGATCTACAAGGAGAATTTGTTTGATCTTCTTAAAGTTGACAGAGTAGGACTCAAGATCAAAGAAAATCCTTAAAAAGGAGGAATTTATGTTCAAGGTTTGACAACCATCTCCGTTGATTGCGAGGAAGAGATTCTCGATGCTATTAATCTTGGATATCAGAGCAAGCAAACAAGAGAGACTCGGATGAACGAATATTCTTCTAGATCTCACACGATCTTCACAATTAACGTCACCTAAAGATATCCAAATGGATAAGAAAAACTAGGAAAACTAAATCTAGTTGACTTAGCTGGTTCAGAGAAAGTAGGAAAATCAGGGGCTGTAGGGGAGACACTGGAGGAAGCTAAAAAAATTAATCTTTCGCTTTCTTGTCTTGGTAAAATAGCAAATTTTTAGAGATTTGTTTTGTTATTAAAATTTTAACTAATGAAAAAAGGAAACGTAATTCATGCCTTGACAAGCGGTGCAGAACATATCCCGTATCGAGACTCTAAACTAACTAGAATCTTATAAGAATCCCTTGGAGGAAACTATAAGACAACTTTAATCGCTGCTATTTCGCCTCATTCCAGTTAGCATGAAGAGTAAATTAGTACACTGAGATTCGCTGCTAGGGCAAAGACCATTAAGAATCAAGTGAAAATGAATGTCAAGCTGTCTGTAGAGTAGATGAGGAAGCTTATTGAGTAGCTTAAAACAGAGTTAGAGAAAGCTAAAACGTAGAATTCTAGATTTAGAGGAATTATAAAAAAACTCAAAGATGAGCTGAGAGCGAATCAAATGTCTATTTTACAGCAATCCAAAGAAGGAAGGGTTACTGAATAACAACAATAAGTCATGCAAAATAGTAAATAAATTCTTTTTTAAAACATAACCAGATTTACTTATGGATTTAACTTGATTTTTTCGTTTAAAGTGAGAGCACTAGAGGATATGCTTAACATATCAGGTTTAGACCTTGATGGTGAAGATGGTTAGAATGATACATCAAACAAATAAGAAACTGGAGGAAAGAGTAACAACTCTAAAATTGATTACGAAGACATGGATTCAGAAGATACAATTAATAATAACTTGCTCGCTTAGGAGGGACTTTTAGATTTTAAAAACAATGCACCTAGTTAGTTTAGCGGCAAACGTGGAGGTCCATTATAAAAAATGCAATCAGGAAAACCAGCTAATTTAGATTATAAAGTAGCATATATTGAAAAATCAGCGTAATGTAGGACATTAGAAAAGGAGCTCATGGAAGTGAAAAAGGAGAGATTAGAAGCTGAACGAAATCTAGGAGATGTCCGAGAAGAGAAACACAAATTGGAGTTCAACCATACATAATAAATAACGAAGAACGATTATAATAGATTTGAAATCGAGATCATGCAAAAGTAGATTTAGTCGCTGGTAGATTCCATTTGCAAATCCGAAAACACCATAGGATCACTCATGAAGGAGAAATAAGAAATATGTACATATTCTAGAAATAAAAAAGAATTTAATCTTAAATCAGAATTGATATTCACGAAAGAGTTGATTTTGATTAAATTATCTTGAAATGATAAAAAATTTCATGATATTTTTTATTTAAATTTAGCTCAAAAGAAGATCGATGAGTTTCTTAATGAGAAAATGAATTTCTCTGAGATACACTTCTCTGAATACTTCAAAAAGAGCATTAACTTCAACTATGATGTATTCTTCATTAATGTGTTAATCAAATAGAATTGAAAACAACATTTCTTTTTGCAAATTTTGAAAATAATAGAATCTTGTGTAGAAATGGTAGGATGTCTAAAAGAACATGAAGGCGATTGGAATAGATGATGAATAGATTTTAAATTCATAGAAAGAAGCAGAAGATGATCGTTCTAAGACTCGTCCTACGCAAGCTACTAATCCAACAAACTCTAATTTCAACACGAACATGAGTTAAAAACTCATTGATGATTAAATTCGAGGTTCATTCATTGGAAATCTCGATTTCAATTCTCTGAGCAACCCTTATGAGACACTTGAAGAAATCGTTGAATTCCCAGGTCAACTTGAGAAATTCAACTCACAGCATCCTATTTCTCGTGATCTTATCATAATTTTACTGAAGAAACAGCTGTTTAAGTAAATACATAGTTGTTTTTGGGAATCTTTCTTTTGCTTGTTTGCTAAATGTCTTTTAATTTTTACATCTAAACAGCTCTCACATCATAAACTAGCATTTGGCGAGGACTATTAATGCCTTAGAATGGAAGTAAATCATCGAGTATGGTAAGGCTAAAATGAAATCAGTACTGAATAAAATTTAAAGTAAACACATCAATAATCTTGAGTAAGTCATCAATGAAGCAAGCTAGAACTATCGAAATCTTAGAAATCGTATTGAATAAGTTGAGTTAGAAACCTAATTTGTCAAGGAAAAAATAGACAGCTAACAAGACAATGCACCAAAGAAAAACAAAATAATCAAAGATGTTGAGTCGATCAGACATTTACTCATGAAACCATCAAATGAAGGGATTAGATCAAGTCTTCGAGGAAGTTATATTGGGTTCCAGTTTGATGATAAGTAAGCTGAAAATCCAATAATGAAAGAGCTTAAAGAAGGTAAATATTTTCAAAGCTATTTGGAAAGAAAAGTTTGACTTAAAATGATAAATTTATTGAATTTCATAAAAAGCTGATGACTAATTACAGAAGGATTTGTTGCCACTTACATACGACAGAGCCTTAGAAGATCTTAAAGCAAGAAATGCGTTGATAAAAAAAGCTTATCAGGAATTGAAAGGAGGATTGTTTAATGGGATAAACTAGGATTTCATAGAGCAAGTGCTGAAGGAAAAAGAGCGTCTAGAAGGAAAGTTAACGATAATTTAAGATGAGCTCAAAATGGAAAGCGGGAAATCAGAACACTATGCTGATGTAATGTTTAAATAAACTTTTTGTGATTGTCTGTTTTAACCCCCCTTTTCTCTTGAAGGCTTACAAAGCTGAGAAGCAAAACTTCGCTATGTAAAAAGAGCAGACAAAAGAATTAGAGAAATTTTTAGTCACAAAGATGTAAGAAGAAAGCGAACAAGTAGAAAAGACACAAAAGAAAATATCCGATCAGCATGAGAAAGAGATACTTAAATACTAGCAGAGCTTCCAGAGAATATCAGATTTGTTCTCTGATTACATTCGAAACTCGCTTGGAAGGTAACTAAACTAAACTGCTCTTTTTGATAAATTTACTATTCAGAAATACCTAATTGAATACTAAACTCTTGTAACACAAATAGACTTTAGGACTTGAAGAAAGTGAACACTCAAGCTCAGCCTTAGAAAATCGATCAGATGATTTCTGAAATGTTCAAAATCAAGGATCAGTACTATAAGCTATTCAGCTAAGAAGGAGGAGGAGGGTTGAAAGAAAATGAATCTCCTTCAATGCATCACATTCCAAACGGAGGAATGAAATTCAACCCTACAAGCATGATCTTCAGATCATTCGACTAAGGGTAAGAAATATCGTTGGGTTAGGGTACCTACAAAGCAGAAGATGAAGCATCGATAAAGAAAAAAGGAGACTCCAGCAGGACAAGTTTAATGATGACGAATGAAATAAATGAAGGGACACCACCATTTAATTCGTAAATAGCAGTGAACAATCAATTTATACAATCTCCTCATTTCAACAACCTCAATGATCTCAACAATAAATCAGATTCGAAATAAGATAGAAACAATAAAACGGGTATAAAATCACCATAGCGGTAGTTGTAATTACCTGCGTATATCCCAGTTAATATCCAAAACAATGGAACTGCTAATAAATCTAATAAATATTCTAATTCTATTGGTTATTTACCTACGAGTGTAATTGGATAGATATAAAACAACGCAAGTGCAGTAAATTATCAGTTTAGCTATAGTAATGCAGTTTAGAATATGGGCAAAACAAAAACGTATACTTCACCTACTTCACAGAGCTAGCAAGCTCAGCTTTCAAACAGTGGTGTAAAGCCTTCAAATCCAGGAGCTGTTCAAAGTCTATTTGGATTTAGAAAATATTGAGTTTTAAAAATTGCATTTTACTCTTTTTTTGTTGAGATTTCTTTTCTTGTTTTTCTTTTCTGAAATTCCATTCTGAGTTTTACTCCATCAATTAAACTCTGTTACATGAGAGTATTCATTGTTGCCTATTCCAATGATTTAAAACGTTTTTTTAAATCTTAAAAGATACAATAGCATTGTAGAAATGAAGATTTAAGAGTAAATAGAACAAAATACATAAAACTAAAACAAGTCTCAAAAAGTTCCAATATTATCAGCAGTCTTAAAGTCAAAACCAGTAACTTTTTTGATATCTTCAAGAGTGTGTTCAGAGGCGATTTCAGTAAGGACAAGTTCTCCGTGAATATTTCTGAAGACAGCTCGCTCTGTGATTAGCGTGTCAACAACACCTTTTCCAGTAAGAGGAAGAGTGCATTAATCTAATATTTTGAATTCCCCTTGCTTGTTGCTGTGCTCCATTAACACAATCACCTTTGAACCACATGAAACCAGATCCATGGCTCCTCCCATACCTTTCACGAGTTTTCCAGGAATAATCCAGTTTGCTATGTCACAAGTAGAGCTAATTTGCATTGCTCCTAGCATTGTCATATCAAGATGTTGACCTCTAATAATACCGAATGATTAACTCGAAGAGAAAGTACTGGCTCCAGGTAGCAAAGTAATAGTTTCCTTTGAAAAAAAAAACCAAAAATGAATTCCTAAAAATAAAAAAATATTTTCAAAATACCTTTCCAGCGTTAATGATATCAGGATGTTCTTGACCTTTCTTTGGGTAAGGACCGACACCATGAACACCAAGCTCACTTTCGAGCATGACATCAACACCTGCTGGCAGAAATTATGGCAGGAGAGTTGGAATACCAATCCCTAGATTCAAGTTCATTCCTGACTTAACTTCTTTTGCAGCTCTTGCAACAATTTTGTTTCTCACAAAATCTTTATGAGAAACCTTATCAGTTGGCTTAGCAGGCTGATTTGAAGTATCATAAACGAGTTTCTCAAACCTGCCTTCGAATTTTTCTCCTTTGAAAACTCTATCGACGAAGATGCCTGGAGTGTGAATAAGATCGGGATCAAGTTCACCGTCTTCAACAATTTCTTCAACTTCTGCGATGGTGATTTTCCCACCCATAATAGCGTCTTCATTGAAATTTCTAGCAGTTTTGTAATAGAAAAGATTGCCTTTTTTGTCAGCTTTTTATGCCTTGACAATGGAGAAATCACTTGTAATTGTTTCTTCCATAATGTAAGGCAAGCCATTGAAGATTCTTCTCTAATTTGCAATAAACAAATATTATTATTTAACCTTAATTGTTGAAATCAACAACAATTCTTTACCTCTTTTGGTTCGGATTCCATATCAGGAATAGGTGAACCTGCAATAAATCTCACAGGGACTTTTCCATATTCGACATAAGTGCCAACACCAGTAGGAGTGTAGAAAGCAGGCACTCCTAATCCTCCTTAACGCATTTTCTCAGCTAAAGTACCTTAAGGTGTGAGTTCTACTTCAAGCTTTCCTCCTCTGAAAAGCTTCTCAAAGACTGGATTTTCACCGACATAAGAAGCAATAACTCTTTTGACTTAGTGATCTTTTAGGAGCACACCGAGACCCCAATCAGCAATACCTAATTAAAAACAAATAATTAGTGAGAAATGAATTTTTAGTTTTGTTGCAGAGATGCTGTTTATTTATGTGTCCTTGAATGAATAAAATGACTTAGACAAAGTTAATTTGGTTGTAATTGTATTTCTCCAATATACCTCTTGCAAGTTTGAAGAAAGCAACCCTCCAAAATCTCAAGCAAATTTCAAAATAGACTTACCACAAGTGTTGGACACAACAGTGAGATCTTTGACTCCCTTTTTGTTGAGATAAAGAATCGAGTTTTCAGGGATACCACAGATACCAAATCCTCCCATGATAATCTTCGCTCCATCTTTGACATCGCTGAGAGCTTCCTCAGCAGAAGAGCAGATTTTTGTAAAATTGAAGGAGTTTCTCAATAGTAGAGACCTATGATTAAGAAGAGCTTTGTTTCCAAACAGGACTTTTTGCATGATAACGAGTGAAAAATATGTGAGATCGGATGTTATTGGAGTAACTAAAACTCTCTAAAAAAGTTTTCTTTTTAAAATTGTTTTGATTTAATAATTTTTGATGTGAAAACCAGATGAACTTGCACCCTTTAAACTGTTTAATAATTTCATTGACGCCAGAAAAGATACATTCGGTTGCTCCTTTGAATAACAAACCAAATAGACCTAATCAACTCTCCCAAATGATCCGATTTCGTCACTTAAAACTATTTAATCTTGAAAACACGTCTTAAAATTCCTTTCTTGATTTTAAAAACTTTATTTTTAACTTTTTTCATTCATTTTTAAATTCCAATACCTTCCTTTCAATATCCTTTAACCTCCCCAATAGAACAAACAATTTTTTTAGCACATAAAATAGTCTAATCGAAGAAGTACCTGCTAATAATGAAAATACCACCTTGGAGACACTGCAGAAAGAAGCACAATAGATAAAAGATAAATATTGGAGATTTCGTTTCATATCAAATGTGGTTTATCTGGTGGAGATACTACAAAAATGATGATTTTGAAGGGATAATATCAAGAATCAATGTAAATGTGAAGACCTGTTTGGGTTGATAATTAATAAATAATGCGAAATTTCTTCTGGGTAAGTTCCTATTAATCGTTAATAATTTTCTAATTACTCCACCCATAGAGTTCCAAAAATCCTTAATTTTCTTCTCGCTTCTCATTATAGTTGGTTTAGCATTTGATAACTGCCTCATGAAGGAGATCAAATAATACAATTTATTTCTAATCATATTCTCATCATTCAGATTTGGCTTCGTTTCTTTCAGCTTTCTTTTGATCTTTCTTCAGAATATCCAAAAGAAACATTTTAAATATTTAAGCATAAATCTCATTTAAATTTTTAAATATTTCATCATAAAGAAACTTTAAATCCAAAGATACAAAGCTTTTGTTGGTTAAACCACCCTTAACTTTATTAATTTTTGTGTAGTCTCAAGATCAGTAAAATTCGATCTATCTAGTATAAAATTTATGAGATTTTTTCGAAACTCTATTGAATATTTTCGAATAATTAGTACAAAAATAAGAGGGTAGTCTGGATCACAGGATAAGGGTAACTTTTAACCTGTAAACGCATAAAATAATATGTTCATTGTATTGTGACTAAAGATCAATTCGATGATATCAAATGGGGTTAACTGATCCTTCTGGGAGATTTATCAATTGGATTAATTATGCAAATAAGAAAGTGGATTTGAGTTCTAATTTGATATTTCTTATTCTTTTGCAATCATTTATGAGTTTCTCCTTGAGATGAAAGCAAATTAAAAATATTCAGGACAAGCTGATCAAAATATAAAAATGAAAAAATAACTACATCGTTTCTTTCTACTTTCAACTGTTTTTCTCAATTAGCGACCTTATTTACATTAATATTTTGGAGCGGATTCTTTA
>Ga0302271_10004262_pt1 | contig 11532 bp, 3 predicted proteins | sample III_Bog_N1_1_FD_198767 | JGI IMG/M metagenome (GOLD analysis project Ga0302271, IMG submission 198767) | Peat permafrost microbial communities from Stordalen Mire near Abisko, Sweden - III_Bog_N1_1 | ecosystem: Environmental > Terrestrial > Soil > Wetlands > Peat | place: Sweden: Abisko... | reverse complement strand
GGCATTATTATCATTTTGAACATCACTTACATATCCAAAAGTATTATTATCGCTCATCCCTACCCAGGAAGAGTATGAAGTATATGAACCGATGTTGTAACTACAAACATATGAATGTGTCAGGCTGACCGATTTAAATCGGTCTTTGATCCAGTCAATGTTTGATAACCCATCATAGCTGATTCTCCAGTTCGGCAGGATACTCAAAATGGACAAAAACGGATTACTGTCAACCGAATTAATGTCACGACCGGTATAAGCTGCCAGGAACGAAGGGATTAATACATCGGTTGAGTTTAAATTAAAAGCCCCATTTTTAGGATCAAAAAGGCTTCCTCCCAAACTGTTCGGATTTACGGTTTTATCAAAAAAGCCGGTTGTCGGATACCTTGTATTGGTATATTTAGCATTTAATTTATCGACAACGGTCTGCCTGTTCGCTAAGAACGTATTAAATAATTTCGAATTATAGTTTTGCTGTGCTGTTCCTGTTTTTTCAAAAGAGGTAGCCAATGCCATCATGGTAATGTTATAACTTCCTGTAAAAGTTTGTGGCATTCCATCAAACATATAATTGATGGAGGTATTCTTGGCAAAATAACGTTTCGCATTTAAGTCAATCTTTAATCCAGCTATCGGTTCTACTGAAACTTTTATATCCAGGTCGGATGTAAATGCTGTTGTAGCCTGGTTGGTAATCTTGGTTGTATCACTTTGAAATAACCATCCATTAGCTTTTGCAGATTCAATAGTGCTTACTCCATCTGTAATCCCGAATACAAAGGCATATCCAGGGGCATAGAGTCCATTCCCTGTCTTTTGTTGACCCAGGAATCCTGCTTCAGGCAAAAAGCCAGGTAACACCATGCTGTTCGATTCCCTGTACGTAATCGATGCCCGACGAAGCATCATCAGAGTACGGGCCACAAAATCCACCGTATTTTTCAACGGGCTATGTATGGACTCATCCAAGGTTGTAAAGCTAAGAAGCACACTATCCGAATTTACCGGAGGGGTAATCTCTACTGAAGTTGAGTTCTTTGTTTTATAAAACAGTGACAAGGCTTTGCCGTTTCTGTCCACAGCTGTAAATTTCAGTTTTTCACTACCAAGCCGGTGGTTAATGGTAAGTATTTTGTTCTTTTCCAGGTTTACCTTTTGAGTATAAGTCTTAGATTGAAATTTTGGTTTCCCCAGACTTGTTTGTGCACCAAAGCGCCGGTTTACCTCTTTCAGGTATTTGGATTTATTATACAGGTTTTCAAAATTAAACTGTCCATCAACTTGCCATGAACCCATGCTGGTTGCTATATTCCCCGGATTTTCTCCTCCAGGGATAATGGCCATCCTATTCCAGTTGTAGGTTGAATTATACGAGGCATTGCTAACTACCCAATCGAAAAGAGGGATTTTATTAATAGGCAGGCTCCACGATGCTGAAAAGACTTGTTGATAGGTATATGGAGTACCCAGTTTTTTAATATTCGACCAGACAGAATCCCGCCATTCTTCATAATACTGCTTTCCGATTTCAGGAGTTTTATTCAGAGGTTCTGCAATATTAGCATTCATGGCAGTTTGGAAACTTAGCCGGATAGCCTTGGTCAAATCATATTTAATATCAAATTGCCTGTTCCACATGAAATTTGAACTGTTCGTACGGGTTATATTATTCAAACTGCTTCCGGCATCTGTGGACGTTACATTTAAATCGCGTAACTGAACCTGTGAATACTGGCGGTCCAGGTTGCTGATATAACTCAATGAAGAAGGCAAATAATTAAAGTTGAAATCCTTGATGATTTTAAACAAGGGTTTATCCAGGGCTTTTACACTCTTAAACGGCTCAAACGGTTTAGGATTAAACCCAAAACTATAATTGATAGCTGCACGTTGATCCTTTATCAGATTTTGTTCTATTTCCGAATTATGTTGGTTCGTTTCGTTATAAGCATAGGTAAAAGTCACATTCGCCGGGTCATAAAACTGAGGTGTCTTACTTTTTATATTAACTTTAGCTCCGGTTATATTAAAACTCTTCGTGGTATTTACTGTATTTGCAATTGCATTCAACGAATCCTGAGTTAATATCCTTGGTCCATCAACGTTCTGATTTTTGGGCAATGTACTTAGTGCATCACTTAATAAGACATCCTGGTCAAGCGGATTATACTTCGGTGCCAATGTTTCATTTGAATACGAGAAATAAGCTGGAATCTTCAGTTTAATTGCTTCCGGTAAGAAGCGACCTAGTTCCAGTGCTGTCGAGAAATTCATTTGATACAAGTTATCCAGCCTACGGGTCATTACATTACTTTCAATCCCACCGTATCCGGCAGTTTCCATTCTTCCGGAGAAGTTTAAGGTACCAACATCCGAAAGCCCTACTGCCAGGTTACCCATAGCTGCCCAACCTCCCGATTCATCAAATTGTGACATGCGGAGTTCATCGGTCCATATTTCTCCCGATTTAGTTCCTCCACTGTTATTTCTCACCCCTATCAATATATTCTCAACGTCAGAGATGGAAGGATTACCTTTGACAGTAATCTTATTATTCGGTTTATTCGGATCATGGTCCACATAGGCTACCAAATTCGAACCTCTTAAAGAAGCATTTTCTTTATTCCGCTTTAGTTTTACATTTGTCAGTACGTCAAATGAGAAATCGAACATATTCTCCGGATACCAGACAGTTTCACGATCAGCAGACTTTTCCCCTGAATAAATACCTGCCGGTGTCAACCGCAACGGAATTTCATATTCGTAATAGTTATCATGCAAATCCGATCCTATGCGGATAAAACATGACAATTCATTATCTTTTAAATTATAATTATCGACTGTCATTTTTTCAGCATGTACAAACATTTGCAGGCGTTTATACTGACGCATGTCATAGGAGGCATTCTTATACACTCCACGGGCATCACCCGGAGACAGGTCATTCACCCGCAACACCATTGATTGTTCATTTTGTTGTAGCAATTGAGGTTGACCAGGATCCGTTTCACGTGTTATTCCCGGAGGCAACACGTAATTCACAGGTGATTTGCTGGCATTTTCCTCGATATTGACAGCCTGGATATCTAGTTTGCCGGTCTGGCTTGGAGCTGTTGTACCTGTTTCATACAATGGCTTTGTGTAACCACGCCATTCACCACGCACCAGGTCAAGGGTAGCCAGCCTTAAATGGGCATCACTATCAAAGTTGGTCATGAACATTCGAATAAACCGGATCGATTTAAAGTTACGAATACCTCCTATAGCTTCAGGATTCTCCCTGATTGGAATTTTGAACTGATACCAGGTTACAGCTTCGGTTTTACCATTTTTAAGCGTCACCTGGGAAGTTATGGCGTCAGTAATGTAGTTCTTTCCAACCGTCATATTATCTTTCGTAATATTGACTTTATATTGGTAATACTTTTCATATTCATTCATGGTATTATCCCCGTTGATGTCTTCATTATCCGGGATTGAAGTCGCTGATGTAGCATATGATTCAACTACAGTACTTGCATCTGGCGAATTACCTTCCGGTCCGTTATAATGCTTATAACGGGTCAAAATATCGAGTTGTGCATTGTCATAATCCGTACCACGGTAAAAGTGGTAGTTATCACCTGCCGGATCATTTAAAGGTGAGAATGGATCAGCCAACATTTTCTGACGTTCTTCCGGTGAAATATTCTGACTGACCTGACTGACATAATCCCGATAGGCTGGGAACACAAGTTCATCTTTCGTTGATAATCCGTCTAACCCAACATCCTGGAACTTGCGTGCTCCTAATGTATTATCAAAGGCATTGACTGTCGATTGCGTTTTTGGAACACGTCCCCAGGCAGTGGCATCAGTTTTAGTGACATCCCCATCAATCGGTAAACCCGATTCATATGATTTTTTCCCATCTTTCAATACATCTTCACTGATATCTCCCAGGTTGAAGTATAAATCCCCCTTTTTAGCCTGATCCATTCCACCAGCCACATACGGATCCATCATCCAGAATTCGATATATTCTATATTTGAGACTTCAAAGTCAGTTGCATCCAGTTTACGCATAATACCACCCCACCGTTGTGTTGGATTCCTCAAGGTACCATCCGGATTCATCCCCTGTACATCCAGGTTATAGGGACCGCGTTCAGTAGGATAGTATGACAGGTTCATAACTGTCAGCCTCGAGGTCTGTGTAGCCAGCGTCTGCTTGTTCGGGAAAATTTCGGGGACATAGATGTCCCGGGTCAGATTATTGGATTGTGATTCCAGGTTATTCCGGATATAATCAGGATTTGATCGGGTATCGCTGTTGTTAAATACCGGATCAACATAATACCAGGCCAGTAACGCTCTGTTTTTACCATAATCGATATTATCACTTAGCTTGGCCTCGGGGAAAAGGGCATCTTTATCAATGGGATTGTAAGGAGTACTTGCCAGGTACCAGTTAGCCGGGTAGTGGATATCGATCGATGTCTGAGTAGACTCGAAATCATCAATATAAGCCAGGCCTGCTGATCCTACGACATTCGAATGACCAGGTATCAACTGCGCGATTTCTGCATTTAAGGCAATGGTAGATGGTTTTACAGCATTCACAAAAGGCAGCTTGTTCAGCATATTGGTAAGAAATTGCGATTCTGTACGCCATGACGTATTCAGGCCCCAAATAGTATTTGAAATCGGCTCACTGCCTGTATTTACTTTTGTGGTCAATGGCATTTCTGAAAGATGCATAATCGTTCCGCCCAAGCTAAAATCCTTATTGAACTTATACTCTAAATGCGTTCCCAACAAGGTCTTGCGTTGCATGCTGAACATGGATTGATTTTCCAGCTTCACATCAATATTCTGACCCGATTCCATGAGGGTTGTATTGATAATGGTTACCGTCCCCATAGTATAGTCTACGGTATAATCCTTATTTTCAACCAGTGTGGCTCCTCCAGCAGTGACGGTAACTGAACCTCGCGGAACATTCATGGCATTCAGACGGATTTCCGATCCGGCAGAGGCTTTATATTCGCCTACCAAACGGAATTTGTTTTTTTCTCCGAATTCACGCGCTACTACCAGGGTCGAATCATATAATTGCTGATAAACATATTTGCGGGCTATGGCAGTATCACCAATCGCTGTTTTCAGATGGGATCCAAAAGGTTCCAACACCGGGAATATAATTCTTCCCGAAGCGGATTGTACGGTAGAGCCCTCGATATAGTCAAATCGTCCATCCGGATTGGGTGCATTTTTTGAATCCAGGTTATCCAGGTTCATAACACGCAATAAAATCTTATTCTTTATCTTTCCTTCAGTCAGATACCGCAAGTCTGTTCCTACCGAATCATTCCGGTAAACAATATTCAACAAAAATTTCTCCGGTTGTATTTGAAGTGCTCCCAGGCTGTATACATTCTTCATCATCAACTTCCAGGATGTTAAGTGGGTTGATTGCGAAGTTCCTTTCAGCAATTTCACTATCAAGGCAGGGTTCTTAACATCTCCTCCCTGATCGGTTACAGGGTTTGAAGAGAATTCACCCACCTGATAAGTTACTCCGTTGAATGAATAGTCGTATGCAACCCCAAGCACTTCGTCAGGGTTTAATGCAGTACGTAACGATATGATCCCAAGTGTTTTGCTATAGGTATATTCGGATGGATCCAGCTTTCGGGCACTCTCTATCTTTTCATAGTCTTCACCCCCATTGAAAGGCTTACCCCCAAAGACTGCCCCTGAGAGCAGTGAATTTGTTTGTTGGATATCACGAATACCTGAAGTTGAAGCCATACTCGTATACAGGCTGTTGGCTTTGTTGACCGGATTTTTATTTGCAGGGTGTATTCCCCAATGGGTATTTTCAAGCGAATCTGCTTCCGCTAAATCCAGAAAAGCAATAATATTCCTGGACTGGTCATAATTACCACGCTTGTTGGTGACCCAGACTTCCAAATTGTTTATGTTGATTCCGGATGAAATATACGGAAGTTTACTTACTGAGGCTTCGTACGTATTGCGGAAATACTGTGATAAAAAGAAATGCCTGTTTTCATCATAACTATCAGCACCAATATCGAACTTAGTGGTTTGTGCCCCACCTTTAGAGCTGACAGTCTGAGTCTGTGATTCCTGCTGGGAAGCTAATGCCACAATATTCAACCTCCCGAACTGTAATTCGGTTTTTATACCAAAAAGTGCCGTACTACCGGTTATAAGCGAACTATTGAGCGGCATGCTTACATTCCCTGCCTCTATATTCTTGATAATATCATCTTCTTTTCCTTTATAGGCAAGTTTTACCATTTTCTGGTCAAAGTCAAAACTCGATTCCGTGTTGTAGTTCAACCCGAAATTCACCTTATCACCCACACTACCTGTTACATTCAGCTGTATCTTTTCATTGAAATCAAAGATATTAGAGGTACGCATCCGTTCTGTCAGAGCCGGGTTATTAACTGTATTGCTTTTGAACCCAAAAACCAGTTCTGCCGAACCCTGTGTTTTGATTTGAACCCCACCAGCCCCAAAAACTTTATCAGCAGCACCGATATTAAATTTCATGTCCGAAACCGAAAATTTATCTTCATTATTTATACCGGCTTTTGAATTTTTTTCTTTCCAGTAGGTTTGCATATCCTTTTTACCCGAGAAATTGCGGTATTCTTGTTCGGTCATTAAAAAAGGAGTTGCAATTTCAGTATTCCCGACAAAAGTACGGAGTACATAATTGCCAGATTTAGTATCATATTCCACCACCGATTTGACATTATCAGGTTTTGGAGCGTCCATCGGATACTTCTGATTTAACTCTTCATACGTATCCTGTTTGTATTTTTTTATCGGAAATTTTGGTTTGGCTGGGTGGGTGGTATCTGTTGGGGCGATGTTTGAAACGGGTTCATTTCCGGAGGCAAAATGTTCACTTGCAGCAACAAAAGCATAAGCCGTACTAACTACAATGCCACAGAAAAGTATTTTAGCGAATGTCTTATTTGTAAAAATCATAAATAATTTTTGCTTCTGTAAAATTAAATTTGCTGCCTCTGACAGATGAATTCCTGATATCTATTTAATCAGCCATCAATCGGGTTAAAACGAATTTATTAATCGGATATACTATTCTTCTGCCATCCCAAAGCTTTTTTAAATCAGGCTTCAACCCTGGCACTCATTCCTCATTCCTTACCTCTTACTCCTTGCCTCTTGTAATTCGCTTACATCATTTTCAGTGCCAGCTTAATCAGTTGCTCTACTTTTAGAGTAGGTTGCTCTATCAGAATTCTTTCAACCGTTTTTTGCGAAGCTGCAGCTGCAAATCCAAGCATAATTAAGGCTGATACGGCTTCTTCCTTCTGTTCGTTATTTTTATTCGTAGCAAGATTTGGCATATCACTCCCGCCGCTTCCTTTTACAATTTTATCTTTTAAATCAACAATAATCCGCTGAGCTGTTTTGGTACCTATTCCCTTGATCGCATTTAAAGCCGAAACATTCCCAGATGCAATCATTTCCTGAATTTCCTGTGCTGAATATGATGACATAATCATCCGAGCAGTATTCGCTCCGATGCCCGAAACAGAAATTAGCAATAGAAACAATTGACGTTCGCTCTGATACCTAAAACCATAAAGCACATGTGCATCTTCGCGGATTGATTCGAAAATAAATAATTTAGCTGTTGTTTGCTCACCCAGGAATGAAAAAGTTGGTAACGTAATATTCACAAAATATCCGATTCCGGCAGTTTCAAGTACAACGTATGCAGGTGTCAGTTCGGTTATTTCACCTTTTATATAGTCGATCATTCAATGATAGTTATTTGATTTATTTTCTTAATTTTAACCTGCAAATATACTAAATTTTCAGCTTTAAGCCAAATTCAAGGATCAATTCAGGTCAATCTTGAAGTATTGTAAAATCAATAACGATTTATTTAAAAAAATAGTACAATTCCAAGGGTTAAATCTGAAAAATAATCCGATAATAAAAATACAATTACACGAATATTCAAATTCTTTAAACAAAACAATTTGAACCTTGTTATAATTATGATAATTTAAAGTCTAAAACCTCAAACTCCAAAAAACATGAAACGATTTAAAACCATCCTGTTTATTTTTTGCACCATATCCCTGGTAAGCTTCGGACAATTTAAATTACCTGTCCTGCAATTCAAATACAGCGCGCTGGAGCCAACCATTGACAGCACTACCATGTATATCCATTACAATTATCATCATGCTGCCTATGTCAACAACCTGAACAAGGCTTTGGAAAAATACCCCGAACTCTATAAAAAAGATATCCTGGAGCTGATTCAAAATATAAATGAGTTACCGGCTAATATTCAAACAGCAGTAACGAATAACGGTGGAGGATATTATAACCATAGTTTTTTCTGGAATATCCTTGCTCCTGCCGGCACGGCCCCAATGTCTCCAAAACTTGAAAAGATACTAATTGAAAATTTCGGAAGCATGGATGCCTTTAAAGCTGAATTCGAGAAGGCAGCTGTTGGCCAGTTTGGCTCAGGCTGGGCCTGGGTAATCAAAGAAAAGACCGGTAAATTGCGTATCATCTCTACCCCGAATCAGGATAATCCGTTAATGCAAAAGGCGGAAGTAAAAGGAAAACCTGTATTATGCATAGATGTATGGGAACATGCCTATTACCTCAAATACCAGAACAAACGGATAGCTTATGTCAAAGCATTCTGGAATGTAGTAAACTGGACAGAAGTGGAACGATTAATCGGACTGTAAATCAACATAAAGCCTCCCTGAATCTGGAGGCTTTTATTTTTTAAAAATGGAGAATAACACCATAACAAATTATTTCTTCAATCCTTTACAATAATGGCAAACCGGGTTAATGAGGCATACATTGCACTCGGGGTTGGTTGGACGGCATACTTCACGTCCGGGAAAGGATAGCGACATTCCAAGTTCATTCCACCGGTCTTGCGGTATATCATACCAACTCTCCGTGAAATTAAGTTATATGGTTTCTCCTTTCTTTAAACAAAAAGAAGCTCATTGCTGAGCTTCTTTTTTGTCATTTGGAACACTAAATTGTATTCAGGGTTGTGACAGGTGTAACGATCACATTGAATGCATTTGTTACTGTCGTAAACCTTTAATGGATGCTATCGCTGCTTTGGATAGGTTGTTGTACCGATTCATTTGCTTTATCAGAAGCATGTTTTTGATCATCCATCCCCTGGTTGGTCTTTAGCTGCTCAATCGTATTTCGCAAGTTTTCACGTTGACTGTTATACTGGTCCACATACCCTTTGTTGGCAGTAGGATCATACAGCCAGTTGATGGAATTAATTTTCAACAAGGCATCATCGTATTTCCTGTCGCTCACATCCTGGTTTACTTCATTGATAATAATCTGCAGGCGGGCTTTCTCATCGTTGATGGACTGTTCGGTTTTTTCCTGGCTCTTTTGCGATGTGGTATTGGTCATCACATATACGCCAGCACCTGCCAGTACAAGGACCATAATCAAGATGTATATCCAGGCCGTTGATGATTTCTTCTTTTCAGGTTCAACATACTGTTGGTGCGGTGCTGCACTTTCTTTTGGTGCATGATACGCAGGAGCAGCTTCGTGTACAATCACTTTCGAAGGTTCGATGGGCGTTTCCTTTGGCTGAACTGGTGCAGTTGGTGCTGCAGGTTCTACTGGCGCTGCCGGCACTGTAGGAGCAACCGGTTCAATAGGTGTTACCGGTTCCGATACGTTTGGATTTTCTGTAGCTTGTTCAGCAGCCTTTTCTGTTGCCGGAACCTGTTCTTTTGGTGTTTCTGTCGACGCCTTTTCGGATGGCGTTTCTGTAGAGGATGTAGTCATTGGTTGTATGTTAGAGGGTTGATAAACTTGTGAGGAAGATACGTTTTTTGACACATTAGCCGGTTGCCGGTATTCGTTCGGTGTCGGTTCCGATGGCAATACAGCAACCGGTTTTTTCATTTTATAGTATTTCAATGTAAAAACAATAAAAGTCAGTGATGCTACGATAAACAGATAGATGCCAAACCTTGGATCGACAGCGCTTCGTGAAGTTACATCGCCATAATTACCACTGTCGTGTGTCCCGGCGCCAAACCATTCATGCAGGTATCCATATCCGTCGATAAAATTTACAATACCGGCCACAAAAGTCCATCTGTATTCTTTATAGACCAGGAATCCACCCAGCAAAGCAATCAGCATTCCAAATATGCCGTACCCGATCGAAATCCCATGGACAACAACCGGTTGGACACTATCATTCAAATCCGAAGTTAAACCTGCAGCATATACTTCCAGCCAGGGTGAAAAAACAGCAATAAGAGTTAAGGCAACTGCACCCAGTGCCAGGTAATTCATTTTATTCATTTACTTAAAATTATAGGTATTCCGGAATTTTTCAAGATCCATCGTTATCTTCCAAACAGGGTTAGTTAATAAAAAGCGTAAAGGTAGTTATTTTGAATGATACAGCACAAAATACTGTCCAGTTTTGCGTTGTTTTTTTGATTCTGCATTGCTAGAGAAAATGTGTTGCTACAGTTTTCAATCATTCCAACTGATTTCTGTACTATTATTTACAGAAATATTTCAACTTAAAAGATAAAATAAGCAGTTCATATTTTAATCTTTGATTGGAACTCCAACTTTTCTTCACTCATTCCAAGTTCTCCTGACATTATACCGAAACTCGTGATTTCCAATCGCAAGAAAGCCTATATATCACCATTCATTGCCGCCAGGCATTAAACTGGTGAAGTAATTTCCGATCCACAATCAATTATCAGTCAAGTAACCATCAGGTATATATACAAAATAAAAGCGCGAACCGTATTTAACGATCCGCGCTCCTAATATATACATTATGCATTATGAATTGTGCATTAAAATTTCGATGCATTTCTCCAGGCTTTCTTCCCAATGAGGAATAACAAGCCCATACGTATTTTTTATTTGGGTTTTATTCAATACACTGTAATGAGGTCGTGGTGTACGTGCCGGATAATCCTTTGTCTCAATAGGACGCACGTCGCAGGTAATGCCTGCTATGCGGTGAATGGTTTTGGTAAAGTCGTACCAGCTGCAAACACCTTCGTCGGAGAAATGATAAATCCCGGGAACAAAGACAGGGTGATTCAGCACATTCATAATCGTTAAGGCCAGGTCGGCAGCATAGGTAGGTGTACCGATCTGGTCGAAGATGACGTTTAGGGAATCACGTTCTGTGCCAAGCTTGATCATGGTTTTAACGAAGTTATTGCCAAACGAAGAATAAAGCCACGCAGTGCGAATAATGACTGCCTGGTTGCAACTCTCCATCAATGCCAGCTCACCTGCCAGTTTTGATTTGCCATATACCGTAGCAGGACATACCGCCTGGTCTTCGTTATAAGGCATGTAATTGGTACCATCGAATACATAATCGGTCGAGACATGCACTACCTTCGCGTTGTTGTCACTGGCTACTTCTCCGATATTCCGGACCGCATCAGCATTTATCTTATAACA
>Ga0302271_10004258_pt1 | contig 11535 bp, 8 predicted proteins | sample III_Bog_N1_1_FD_198767 | JGI IMG/M metagenome (GOLD analysis project Ga0302271, IMG submission 198767) | Peat permafrost microbial communities from Stordalen Mire near Abisko, Sweden - III_Bog_N1_1 | ecosystem: Environmental > Terrestrial > Soil > Wetlands > Peat | place: Sweden: Abisko... | reverse complement strand
TGGTTCAAGCCCAGGTGGGCCCACTAATTGAAATAGAAGCAGTTACAAAATATTTTTGTAATTGCTTTTTTATTAGTTTGCACACGATTTGCACACAACTTTTGTTATTTCAAATTTTTCATTGAAAGATAAAAAGTGACTTCAGAAACTTCATTTGGCCTTGGCTGATATAATTCTAGCAGGAAACTAGGTGATTATTTTTCGTCCACCAAAGAAATTATGCTTCCAATCAAGCTTCCTCCGAATCATGCCCAATTCTCCCATATTCTTTTATTTCAGCTGTGAAATTAAGGAGTACAGAGATTCTGTAGTTGTTTTTTGGGCAAACTATATCGCAGGGCATACCGCTGATTGGGTTGGGAAAAGCAAGGGTGGTGACTGAATGGAATGCAGCGAATTGGGAGGGGTGGAATGTAGCTTCCCGTTTTGGCTTTGAGTTTTGGTTTGTGGATGGGGACGCCAAAGGGGAGCGGAATGAAACGTCGGGTTGGCCTGAGCGAAATGGAATGAATGGAAGCAATCTTGCGTGGGTAGCCGAGGCTGGAGGCTAAATATGAACGGAATGTAGCGAAAGGTGGCGGAACGAAGTGCAGCCCTGGAGTGTAATGGCGAGAAACGGAAGGCACCTGCCGCAGGCTTTGGCCGTAAAACAATTCATGGTCTTCACCTTAGACGAGGGCTTTTTGTTGTCAACAATGGTAACAATGTTGATTAGAAAGTTACTGGTAGAATACCGGATGCGTAGGGGTGCGTAATTGGGCATAATGTAAGTTCTAGGATTCTTTTAAAGTGTGTCAAAAGTGGACTAACTGGAATGTTCTTTCGTTGTAGTTCATTACAACAATGTGTTACTTTTATAATTTAGAAATTGGCTATTCGATACCTCCTAGCGCATCTTACTTAAAATTGTCAACATTGACGAAATTTGAAGCAGAAAGCTATCAATTATTGATAGTCTGCATAATAAATTTAATCGATTTGCAAAAATGGTGAAATTGATCACCTAATTCCAGTTTCAATTTGACTTAATATTACGAGCAAATGGAACAGTAAAGCAAAAACATGAACCTCCTTCAGTATTATCTGCAATCCAAATCTTTCCTCCATTCATTTTTACAAATTCTTTGCACAACTTCAATCCAAAACCCGAACCTTTTTCGTTCATTAAACCAACTGAAATCGAATTCGTTTCGGATTTAAAGATTGACTTTTTGTGCTTGTGTTCAATGCCAACACCAGAATCGGTTACCGAGATGATATAACGTTGCCTTTCACGATCAGCGTTAATCTCGATGGTTCCATTTTCAGGAGTGAATTTAATGGCATTAGATACCAGGTTGCGAACTACACACATAAACAGATCGGCATCAACCTTTATAAAAGAATCTTCAGATAGATTGGTGATCAACTGTATGTTTTTATGTTTCAGGATAGTATCATACATTCGTGACGATTCTAATACCAGCTTTTCCAGTGAATGTTCACTGATAACCGGAGTAATCCGGTTTAAGCGTGATCGAGACCAATGCAATAAATTATCCATCAGATGAAAGGCATTTTTTGCCGATTCGTCCAAAGCCCCTAACGTTTTTTGCACTTTTTCGGGTGGCATTGTGGCGTATTTCAACGAAAGCATCTCTGTTAGGTTCTGAAACCAGTAAAGCGGATTCCTCAATTCGTGGGTAATAATCGAAAATACCTTATCCTTTTCGCGGTTAGCTTTTTCAAGTTCTTTGTTCAGTTTTGCAAATTCCCGGTTTTGATTGGTTATCTGGTTGTTGAGTTGCTCCAGCCGTTGGTTGGCCTTTTTTTTGCTTTCAAACCGAAAGTAAAACATGACTGCAAAGGCTATGGTAAAGAAAAGGGCAATGATAAACATCCAGATAAACGCATTTTTGTGTAGAATGGTCATCTCTTTCAGTTCATTGTCTTTGCGCAATACTTCATTGTCTTTTTCCTTTTTCTCAGTCTCGAACGAAATGCGCAGCTCCGACAATCGCTGGTTATCTTCAGTTTTCATTAGCTTTTTTTCAGCTGCTGCAAATAGAATATAATATTCCAGTGATTTAGCTCGATCATTTTTGCTGAGGGAACATTGATATAAACCCCAATACCCATCGTGGTAAAGTTGGGTAAGGTTTGCCGATTTAGCTTTTTTAAGGCACAGATCGAATGATTGTTGGGCAGAATCAGGCAGACACAATCCCAGAAACGTATTCCCAAGTTCAAGCGAAGCCTCGGCAACACCGGCATCATACCCGTTTTTCTGAGCAATATCAAGTGATTGAAGCAGATAGTGTTTGGCCTTAGTATAATCCGACCTTAGGTTATAAACTTTCCCCAAATTGTTTAGCGCTTTTACTTTGCCTTTGGTATACTTAATTTGTTCACAATTTTTAAGCGCTTTTTGGAAATAAACCTCGGCACTGTCGGGCATGTTTTCCATCAAAAACACTTTCCCAATATTATTGAACGAATTGGCCATACCTTCAGGCGTTTTCAGTGCAACCCGGTAAGCCAATGCTTTACGGTGATACTCCATCGACTTTCCCGGCTGTTCGAGTGTAAGATATATGGTGCCCAGATGGTTGCAGGCATCTGCCAGATTTACATAGTTGTTTGTTTTTTCGCAGGTTGCATAAGCATCTAAATAGCATCTTAAAGCCATGTACAAGTTCCCGTCATTGTTATAGGTTTTTCCGAGGCTCAGCAATACCGATGCCGATTGCAACATATTTCCGTTGCTTTTGTAAATTTCGATGGCGCGTTTGTAATACGATACCGATTCTTCAAAATGCCCGGTGGTATGCAAATATTTTCCGATCTGGTTAAGAGCTGTTGCCGTCAATTCGGGATAGTCTTCTTGTTCGGCAACCTCAAGTGCATCGAAGAAAAATTTTCCGGATTCTTCATACTTACCTCTTATGTAAATAATGGTTCCGGATTCAATGATTGACTGACATATACCGCGTTTGTATTCAACTTTCCGGGCCAATTGCAGTGCATTTTGAAATAGGGCAAATGCCTCGTCATTTTTACCACGAAGGCGAAGGTTTGATCCCAAAACAAGCCAGGATTGAACAATCATGGTGTCATTGGCAGTGTTTTGAGCCAGCAAAAGCGCCTTTTTCGCATCATCATATGAAGGAACTATTGAAACCGAAGCTGAATCAATATTCCCCGACAACAAGTTACTTATTTCGTTGGCCGTTTGAGTTTGTTGAGATTTATCGGATAACTTTTGACAGGAGGGAAATAATGAAAGCAAAGCAAGCCACAGCACAACGCAGAATAGTACAGCAGTATTTTTCATTTAATAATTCCGTATTGTATGGCGTACCGGATAAGCTCCGAATTTGTTGCCAGATTCATTTTGTGCATGATATTACTCCGATGGTTCCCAATGGTATTTTTACTGATCGAGAGCTTTTCGGCAATCTCCGATTTTTTCATTCCTGAAGCTAACATTGAAAATATTTGAAATTCGCGATCTGAAAGCGCTTCATGCAACAAAACATTGGTGTTCTTCTCGGGTTCGATAACCAATTCAGCAAGCATTTCGCTTTGTTGTTGTGTAAAATATTTTTTCCCTGAAAGAACAACCCTTAAAATTGCAATAATCTGTTGTGGATCAGTTTCTTTATTGATATAAGCTGAAGCGCCGTTCCGTATCATGCGTACTGCATATATTTCATCAGGATTCATAGATAGAATGACCACTGGTAACCGAGCCCAGGTTGCCTGAATTTCTTTTAACACATCAATTGTATCTTTTCCTGGCATTGAAATGTCGAGAATCACTAAATCGTAATTATCAGTCTTGAGTTTCTCGAGTAATTCATATCCATTCGAAGCTTCTCCACAAATACATAAATCGGTAGTTTCATCCAGTATCATTTGCAATCCTGTGCGAACAACTGCGTGGTCGTCGGCTATAATGATACGTTTTAATTGAGTTTCCAAATTTTCGGATAAAATTAACCTCAAACATATCCTAAAAGCCTTATATCATCAAGAACGAACGATTAATTATCGATTAATATTCAGCCAATAAAATGTTACGAAAATTAATTTTTAATCACACTATTATCTACTTGTTTTTCAAACACTTTGAATTACAATGCATAGCGTATTTTTAGTCAGACGTAGTGAAAAGTACTATCCATTTTCTGTTAAAATAACCATTGTGGAGTCTTGATAATCGCTTTAACCTTGCACAAATATTCAAGGGATAATATGTGTAGATATTTGATTTGTTTTATGTTGTTTATCTCCCTTTTTTCAAGCTTGAAAGCAACAACAATTAAGGGTGGTGCCAAAGATGCCAAATCGGGCGAGGAACTGGTTGGAGCCAACATTTACATTAAAGAACTGAAGCGGGGAACGGTCTCTGGTCTGGATGGTTCGTATGTTATAAAGGATGTGCCCAAAGGCAATTACACGATAAGTTGTAGTTACATCAGCTATCAGACATTTGAAAGTAAAATAAGTATTACCGAAAATGATATTCAGGTACTAAATTTTGGCCTAAGCCTGAGTACTGAAGAGATCGATCAGGTTACCGTAGTTGCCCGCAAAGAACAAAATACCGAAATCAGCGCACGCAGTTCAGAAAGGAATTCAATTCAGGTTTTAAATGTAATAAGTGCAAAGGCTATTGAGCTCTCGCCTGACCTTACCGTGGCAAATGTTATTCAACGTATGTCGGGGGTGACTCTTGAGCGAAATGCAACTGGCGATGGCCAATATGCCATTTTACGCGGCATGGACAAACGCTTTAACTATACCATGGTAAATGGCATGAAGATTCCGAGCCCCGATAATAAAAACCGTTTTGTTCCTCTTGATATTTTTCCTTCAGAACTTCTCGATCGCCTTGAGGTTAGCAAGTCACTTACTGCCAATATGGAAGGCGATGGTATTGGAGGTGCAGTAAACATGGTCATGAAAGATGCTCCTTCGAAGAGACAATTCACAGCTAATTTATCAACGGGCTATAACACCCTCTTTTTTAACAACAAATATCAGTTCTTTGATATTTCGGCTATAAGTGCCAAATCGCCAAACGAAAAATATGGACTTGCATACCCGGTTCAGATTAAAGATTTTACAACAAAAAATCTTGATCTTAATTCAAAAACAGCCGTTCCGAATTTATCAGGTGGTTTCTCGTTTGGCGACCGTTTTTTGAAAGAGAAATTGGGAGTTATACTGGCCGGAAGCTATCAAAAAAGTGCACGGGCAAACTCAAGTGATGTATACAATACATCAACAACAAACTCCAGCAATCAGCAGGATATCACGAATCGATTTTTCTCCAATCAGCAAACTCGGTTGGGTCTACATGCTAAGTTCGATATGAAATTGTCAGCCAATCATAAACTGATGTGGTACAACGCTTATATGGATTTCCGGAATTTACAGGTCAGAGACGCAATTTCTTATAGCTCTGAAACCACGCGTATGAGGTGGAACCGTCAAACAATACTGAATTCAACGCTAAAAGGTTTCGATAATTTTAGTGATTCCAAATTAAACCTTGACTGGTCGTTGTCTTATGGCAATGCAATGAATGAAACCCCTGACAATGTACAGATTAATGCCCTTATAATTAATGGGAATACTAGCATCGATCAAAACGACGGAGCCTCCCGCCGTTGGGAACACAACTCCGATAAAGATATATCAGGATATGCTAATCTTTTGTACAGTTTGAAATTTGCCACCGAAACAGCTCTGGACCTTTCTGCCGGTGGAATGTACAGGGATAAGGTTCGTGGAAGCTATTTTAACGAATATCATTTCAAGCCTTTCGACGAATCGAAACCGAATCCGAGAGAGATAACTAAAGGGGTTGATTACAACAATTTTGACGAGATAAAATTTATTGTTCCCAGCTGGAATTTAAGCGATCCACTCAATTATGGCGCCACCGAAAAAATCGGAGCCGGTTATATCATGGAAAAACTTTCGCTAAAGAACATCCAATTAGTTGCAGGAGTGAGAGCAGAATATACCAATCAAGGGTATAACTTAAAATTTACTACCGAAGGCGCAAGAAATGAAGGAAATCAGGAATATGTTGATGTTCTTCCAAGTTTTAACCTGAAGTATTTGGTTCATAAGGATGCCAACTTGAGGGTGTCCTATGCGAAGGCCATCAATCGTCCAAGTTTTTTCGAGATTGTCCCTTATAGCATTATAGGCGATGAATATAAGGAACGTGGTAATCCCGACTTAAAACATACCAAAGCCTATAATTTTGATCTCCGATACGAGTATTTTCCACGTCCCTCAGAGCAATATATGATTGGCTTATTCTATAAAAAAATAAAAGACCCGATTGAATTTGGATTCATGAGTTATAATAGTCAGGATTTGTTTTATATGCCCATGAATTACGGCGATGCCAACAATTACGGGGTTGAGATTGATGTTATCAAATATTTCGGTTGGTTTGGGATTAAAGCAAATTACACCTATACCAACTCCGATATCACCACCTCAAAAAAGAAAGATATTCCAAACCCTGATCCAAATGCTGAGACCAACATCATTACCCTGCATGTTGATCAAACCAGACCCTTGTTTGGTCAGGCGGAACATGTAGCTAACTTTTCAATCCTTTTTAAAGGCAAACGCAACAGTTGGGACGGACAGTTTTCCTTTTCCTACACCGGTGACAGACTTATTATTGTTTCAAGTTATTTAAATGACGATACCTGGCAGGGAGCTTATGCTCAGATGGACGCTTCAGTTGAAAAACGATTTAAATCGGGTTTGGCCTTATTTGCCAAAGCTTCGAACCTTCTTAATTCTCCAATGATTCAATACAAAAAAAGAACTGACGAAAATGCGCTTTTTGCCAATGTTGAAAGATATCAGAAAGGAATTGTAGCCAGGAAAGAATTTTACGGACAAAATATTTCAATCGGAATTCGATGTAAATTTTAATAACCATTAATAAAAAAACCATCATGAAACAGAAGCTATTTCTATTTTCTTTAGTGCTTTTATGGACAACTCTTTTTATGGGTTGCAAAAAAGACGACACAGTTGATCTTGCTGGGATTACATTATCCAAGACCTCAACCACGCTAAAACCTGCCATTGCCGAAACTTTAACGGCTTCATTTTTTCCTGCAGACGCCACAAACAAAGAAGTGGTCTGGACTTCTTCAAAACCAGAAGTAGCAACAGTTGACAATACAGGTGTTGTTACCGCTGTTGCTGTAGGTAATACTACAATTAGTGTTACTTCTGTCGGAAACAGTTTATTAAAAGCAACCTGTGATGTTACTGTATCATGGGCTACGCTTAATAACATAGCCGGAAATGTATCGGGTGTTTGGGAGAAAAATGCAACAATAAATGTGTCAGGACACATCACTGTTCCTGTAGGACAAACGCTTACCATTGAAGAAGGTGTTCAGGTGATTTTTGACGATAATGGAGTTGGTGTTAGCAAAACCAAAATCGAATTTATAGTAGCCGGAAAATTATATTGCAAAGGGACAAAAACCAATCCAATTCTATTCTCAGTTGCTGCAAGCAAACGTATTGCTGCAAACACATTTGGTGGACTTTGGGGAGGCATTGTTGCAACCAAAGATTGTCCCGAAATGTTATTCGATAACGTTATTATGGAATATACAGGTGGCGATGTTGTTGCCGATTCCCCTTCGGCTTTGGCCGGAATCTACACAGCAGGCGGCGATATTACTCCTCACATCACAGTTAATAATCCACTGGGTAAATATGTAGTCACGAACTGTATTTTCCGCAATGGCCGTTCTGATGCTTTGTATTTTATAGGTGGCCAGGGAATTATTGCCAACAATACGTTTATGGCTATTGGAGAAACCGGAGGAGAAGCCATCAACATGAAAGCGGGTTGTAAAGTGGATGCTGCCTTTAACCTGATCTTCTCACCCAACACAAATGGCTTAAAACTTTCGTCATCAGGTCAGGATGATGCAGCAGGCAGAGGCCAAGCTCTTGTCAGAGCATTTAATAATACCATTATCAATTCAGGTTGGAGACGCAATGGCATCAAAGGTGGTGGCGCTTATGTTGAAAAAGGAGCTTTAGTAAGTGTTTTCAATAATTTATTCGTGAACGCCAAATTTATGGCTATGACACCAAAACTGGATCAACCAGGACCATCAGCTGGTGGCGCCGATAAGAACTCAGTTATTGACTATAACTTCTATGCATCGGGTTCGCAGCAAAGCACCCTGACACAGGATAATCCATTATACATGACTTCCTATATGGGATATGTTTCTGCACAAGCCACTTATTATCATGATGGTCGACTAAGTACACCTAAAGTTGATGAACACAGTCCTGTTAGCACGTCAGCAGGCGATAGCGCCAAAGATCCAAAGTTTGTAAATTATGGATTCAGTACTGTTGCTTTGACTAGCTACACTTACGACAATAACTGGAATTTCCACGTTCAGGCAGGTTCTCCGGTATTAACAGGAGCATATTCAAGTTTCACGGGAGTATATACCCCATATTTTGCTACAACAGGGCTAACAGTTAACGGAACTGAATACAAAACTCCGGTTCCGGCTGCACGCTTTGGTGCTTATGGAACAAACTAATAATCTTAATTGAAATAGAAGAGGTTGTCTCAAAAATCAAAATAGTTGAGACAACCTCTTTGTATTTAATAACATAAAAAAATATAATCTATGAAAAGGGCTTCAAGTATTTTTTTGATATTGCTTATATGGGTTTTTTCGGTAAATGCTCAAGTGCTGATCAATCCCGAAAAGTTACCTTCAAATGCTTTAAATTTTATGGTTGCCAATGATATGGGGAGACGAGGAGTCTCTGAGCAAAAAAATATCGCAACTCTTATGGGTAAAGAGGCAGAATTCAACATGATTAACTTCATTGCTGTTGCCGGAGATCCGATTCACGACGATGGAGTGAAAAGCACGGAGGATAGTGAATGGAAAGATAAATTTGAAAATATATATACTGCAACTTCTTTAATAAATACACCTTGGTATGTCGTTTCTGGAAATCATGAATATCACGGTAGCGTTCAAGCTATTTTAGATTATTCAAAGCTATCCGATCGGTGGAAAGCGCCGGCCAGGTATTATTCTATCGAAAAAAGCATTGTCGAAAACGGGAATAAATGTTTGTTTGTATTTATTGACACTGCTCCACTGATTGATAAATATCGGTCTGGGAGCGAGTACTCCGACGCTGGAAAGCAAAATATAGAGAAGCAGCTCAAATGGATAGACTCAACTTTGGTCTCATCAAAAGATCGTTGGAAAATCGTTATCGGACACCACCCCGTCTATGCAGATACAGATAAGGCAGAAACTGAGCGCACCGATATGCAAAAAAGACTAGGAACGATCCTTGAAAACAGAAAGGCTGATGTCTATATCTGTGGTCATATTCACAATTTTCAGCATTTAAAACCCGAAGGAAAGACGGTGAACTATATTGTCAATTCCTCAGCTTCACAATCCAGAAAGGTAAATAAAACAGATGGCACCCTTTTTTGTAATCCAAATCCTGGTTTTACCGTTTGTTCAGTTACTCAGGAGAGCTTCACGTTTTCTTTTATTGACCATAAAGGAGAAACAATATACAAGTACATCTTAAAAAAGTAAGAATATAATACCCCGACGTGGCAACGTTTATGTATATGAGCTGTGGCGTGTTTCGGCACGAACCTTTCCAGACAAAAACTGGCTTTGGGAAGTCCGCAGGATTTTCCAAGTGTGGACTGACCAAGCCATTGCTTATATACGGTGTTGCCTTCAGTTGTCGTTTTAGGCCGTTAATTCATTCAATAAGTCTTCTGTTTGTTGTATTATTCCGTTATACTTTTTAAATACCCATTTTGAAAAGAATAGCAAAACAACATACCCAAAACAAAAACCAAATATCATAAAATAGGCATTTTCATCATTAGTATGTTTCCCAAACAACTTTGTTACTAAAATCATCAGTAACGCTAAAAGTGGATAGCTCATGGTAATGTTTAGTTTTTGCAATTTGCAAAATTTCATTTTTTGAACTGCAAACTCTTTTAATGTCTCTGCATAAGATTTATTGATATCAATAGACTTGTATAATTGTTGAACACTAAATAAGCTAATTGCAGGTAGAAGTATAAATAGTAAAATTGTTGACACACCAATAAACTTGAAAAGGCTTGTATCTAAAAGATTAAATTGAAAGCCGATATAAATAGCACTTCCAACACAAATAATACTTGCAATTATTTCTGGGATCGCTATTTTTTGAAGTTTTGAATTAAATTTACTTTTGCTCATTTTATTAAGTATTTTGGGATTAAAATTTTGTTTTTCTTCTACTTGTTTACCTATTTCGTCCCAAGTATTTTTGAAATCATCAAGTTCCATAATTATTATGAGTTAAGAATTTGTTTTTTTAATTTTTCCTTTATTCGGGAAAGTTTTGTCCCAACATTACTTTTAGAAATGCCTATAATATGCGCGATTTCTTCGTGGCTTTTATTATCTAAATAAAGAATGATAATCCCCTTGTCAAGTAAATTTAAGCTTTCGATATGCCGCCTTAATAGTTCCCATTTCTTTTCAATTTCGCTGTTGTCAATATCTTGAAAATTTATAAACTGTTCGTCCAAGGGTATTGTCGAAACTTTTCTATTAGTCATTTTCAGATTGTGTATAGCTACATTCATAGCCACTCTATACATCCAAGTACTTAAACTTGACTTTTGCTGAAAAGAGTCAAATGATTTCCAAAGTTGATATATAATTTCTTGGGATAAGTCATTTCTGTCCTCATTATTATGTGTGTAAATTGAAGACACTTTAAAAATAAGTCCTATATTCTTATTAATTGCTTTTATGAAAGTGTCTTTTTTATCCATAAATAAATATAAAAACATTGTTCTACGTTATTAGTGTTCAATGTTTGGGAAAAATCACAACTCAATCGAATTATTCATGAAATCGGGTGTCGTCAATTGCAGGCAACGGAGGATTGTTGCCGTATTTGATTCAATATTCCCCTTTAATTACAAAAAAAGATCCCCGAATTGTTCCAGCTAGTTTAGACTTCTGTCTGGCAAATTTAAACCTTCCGTTCAACTCCTTTGGCACCTCCATCCCTTCTGAAAGCTTAAACCCAACGGCGCGCTTTTTAGGATCATCAACCGTATAAAGGATATTGACCGAAAGTCCATCCTCATAAAAAACGTATGTCCATCGGATATTTTCCACTTGAAAATGCGACGTTTCCAAAGGTTTGGCTGCAAATTCAATATCGCGTTCTATTTTCAAAATCCGGTTCACATAATCGAGGGACTCATGGCTTTCGTCAGCCGTAATCACGGTAAATTGATGGTTGTATTTGTTCATAAAGTAACGTGCTTCATTAGCGCGTAAACCAGCAAGTTCTTCTGCTACAGGTGACGACTCTAAGCCGACCGTAGTCACGTTTTTAAAATCAACAATGTAGTTCATTTTCTTACTTTTTAATATTTTCTAACAATTGAAATCTGTA
>Ga0302271_10004256_pt1 | contig 11538 bp, 8 predicted proteins | sample III_Bog_N1_1_FD_198767 | JGI IMG/M metagenome (GOLD analysis project Ga0302271, IMG submission 198767) | Peat permafrost microbial communities from Stordalen Mire near Abisko, Sweden - III_Bog_N1_1 | ecosystem: Environmental > Terrestrial > Soil > Wetlands > Peat | place: Sweden: Abisko... | reverse complement strand
TCATACTGCAAGCATCGAAATTCTCAGGTTGAATGACCTTCTCCCGGCGTTCGATATGGGCGGGCAGTTTATATGAGCGCTTCTCAGATACTGAGCGTAACTTCTTTGTATTACGACGCTGTTCTGCCTTTTGCTTTATATCTTCTACCAAGGTAGTCAGCACTGAAGCTTCCTGCTCTATAGCAGGGATACCCTGTTCTGCATCAAAAAGGGTCAATTGAGCCTGTGAATAATCGGGAAGCCTCTTCTCCGAACGTCTGCCAAATAACTGACGCTCCAGATAAAGTATCCGTTCGTTCTTGCGCTCTAATTGTTCTTTTAAGAGGGCTATTTCCTGTAGTAGTTGCTGCATATCTTCCATTGTTTTACAGTATAAAGATACTAATATACAATGAAATACACAAGTAATTTAGGATAAATTATATCGTTTTCTGCGTTTTATTTTTGGGCTGATTCCTTCGATTAACAGCACCAACTCATCCCAACGAAGCGAGCTAAATTCATGGCCTTCCTTAATGAATATCTTGTGACTCACACGCCCGCTTTCCAGCCGTTTATAGTAGATCACAAAGCCACCTCGTTCCCAATGGAGCAGCTTCATGGTCGTGCGGTTCTTGTTTAGAAACACATATACATCTCCGCTGGTAGGACTCAAGGACAGATAGCGGATCAGTCCGCATAAACCATCTAATCCTTTGCGTAAATCTACGCCATTCAAACAAACTACATAACGATTGCCTTCATTCAAACTGAACATAACTTTTTTTAGGCAAAGGTCTACCTATTTTATGCTATATGAAATACGGCATATTTGGGATGCTTACTATTAAACAATGAGATTATTCTTTGTTTAATAACAAAAAAATGGCTGTTCGATTTATTCGAACAGCCATTTCAATAATATAATTAAAGAATTGAATTATGCTTTAGTAGCTTCATCTGTAGCTTCCTCAGCCGGTGTTTCAACTGTTGTCTCTACGATAGGAGCTTCAGCAGGAGCTTCAACGACGGCTTTTGCTTTCTTTTCTTTTTTAGCAGCTTTTTCGGCAGCAAGATCCATTTTGTCTTTCAAATCCGATAAAGATTGAATGTCGCCCAATGTTGTTTTTTCAACAGCAGGAGTTGCAGAAACAGAAGTTTCTTCTTTCTTTACACGTTTTGGAGCTGCTTTTTTAGCAGGTGCTTCAACCGATGCTTCGGTAGATACTGTTGATTCGGCTTTCTCAGCACGTTTAGCATCTTCGTGAATACGGCTGTGAGAAAGGATAATCCGTTTAGCATCTTTATTGAATTCAATTACTTTGAAAGGTAATTTTTCATCAACATGAGCCTGTGATCCGTCTTCTTTTACCAAGTGTTTTGGAGTTGCAAAACCTTCAACACCATAAGGCAATGAAATTACGGAACCTTTGTCTAACATTTCTACAATCACGCCTTCGTGAATGCTATCGACAGTGAACATAGTTTCCAATACATCCCAAGGATTTTCTTCTAATTGTTTATGTCCAAGGCTTAAACGACGATTTGCTTTGTCGATTTCAAGAACCTGAACATCAATTTCAGCACCTATTTGAGTAAATTCAGATGGATGTTTTACTTTCTTGGTCCATGAAAGATCGGAGATATGAATCAAGCCATCTACGCCTTCTTCAATTTCAACAAATACACCGAAGTTAGTAAAGTTGCGAACTTTAGCAGTATGCTTTGTTCCGACAGCATAACGTGATTCAACATCTTCCCATGGATCGGATTTTAATTGTTTAATGCCTAAAGACATTTTACGTTCTTCACGATCAAGGGTCAGGATGATTGTTTCAACTTCGTCACCTACTTTCAGAAAGTCCTGAGCTGAACGAAGATGTTGTGACCAACTCATTTCTGAAACGTGAATCAAACCTTCAACGCCCGGAGCTATTTCAACAAATGCACCATAGTCAGCCATAACCACTACTTTACCTTTTACTTTGTCACCAACTTTAAGGGTGGTGTCCAAGGCATCCCAAGGATGAGCTGAAAGTTGTTTCAAGCCTAAAGCGATACGTTTTTTCTCGTCATCGAAATCAAGGATTACTACGTTCAGTTTTTGATCCAATGAAACGATTTCATCCGGATGAGAAACACGTCCCCATGATAAGTCAGTGATGTGAATCAATCCGTCTACGCCGCCAAGATCGATAAATACACCATACGAAGTGATGTTTTTAACGGTACCTTCGAGTACCTGTCCTTTTTGAAGTTTACCGATAATTTCTTTCTTTTGAAGTTCCAGTTCGGCTTCAATAAGTGCTTTGTGAGAAACGACAACATTCTTGAATTCGTGGTTAATCTTGATAACTTTGAATTCCATAGTTTTGTTGACGAATACATCATAGTCGCGGATAGGTTTAACATCGATTTGTGAACCCGGAAGGAACGCTTCGATTCCGAATACATCTACGATCATACCACCCTTTGTGCGGCATTTTACAAAGCCTTTTACAATTTCCTGTGTTTCGAGGGCTGCGTTTACACGATCCCAAGAGCGGGTTGCGCGGGCTTGTTTGTGAGAAAGGATTAATTGTCCTTTTTTGTCTTCCTGGCTTTCGATATACACTTCTACTTTGTCACCAACTGCCAAGTCAGGATTGTAGCGGAATTCGCTCATTGGTACAACGCCGTCTGATTTATAGCCGACATTGACAACCACTTCACGTTTGTTGATCAAAATAACCGTTCCTTCGACAACTTCTTTGTCCTTGATAGCATTCAAGGTGCTGTCGTAAATTTTTTCTAAATCTGTTTTAGATTGAGCAGACAGAGTAATGCCATTTTCGTAAGCATCCCAATCAAAATCTCCTGATGGGGCAGGAACCACAGCAGGTGTTTTTTCTTTAGCTGTTGGAGCTTCTTCGATAACGATTTCTTCTGCAACTGGGGTTGCTTCGATTTCTGCTTCAACGGTAACAGGAGTTTCTTCAATAACAGTTTCTTCCACAGTTGGAGTTTCTTCTGTGATTGTTTCTTCCACGGTTGGAATTACTTCTTCCGGGATGTTTTGGTTTTCTTCCATTTCTGAAAATTGTTTTTTTTACTAATAAATAGTAGGTTAGACATTATGTTGATTTAAAAAATATAGGGCGCAAAGTTACAAAAAGAAAGTGAGTTACAAAAACGTGGCGTGAAATTTAATTCTTTTAAAGAAGAGAAAGACAATAATTATTATTTAGTCCGTTATCATGCCTTTTCCCAGATTTCAATCATTCTAAATTATGCACATGGTCATAAATAGTTGCCCGTTTTTGATGTTAGCATAAATACTTTGAGTATTTTTGGCGAAATTTATTGAATTACAAGTATTCTTGTTTGCAATTTAAACTTTTTATTCATTCTCATTATGGTTCAGGAAAAAAGGAGGGTAGCTTTAGGATCGGTCATTGCAGCCGTTTTTATTACAGGATTTAAGTTGGTGGTCGGACTTTTGACCGGTAGTTTGGGGATTCTTTCTGAAGCATTACACTCAGGGCTTGATATGGTTGCTGCTATGATCACCTATTTCTCCGTACGGGTGTCTGACAAACCTGCCGATCGTGAACATAATTACGGTCATGGTAAAGTTGAAAACTTTTCAGCATTAATTGAAACGATTCTCCTGCTCATAACCTGTGTCTGGATTATTTATGAAGCTATCCACCGGCTTATGTCCGGAAAGACGGAAATAGAGGTCAGTGTATGGAGTTATGTAGTGGTGGTTAGCTCTATTATTATTGACTTTACCCGCTCGCGGGCTTTATACCGTGTTGCAAAAAGACATAACAGTCAGGCGTTGGAAGCCGACGCGTTGCATTTCTCCACCGATATATGGAGTTCTGCGGTGGTGTTGTTTGGGCTGGTTTGCTATCAGTATTTTGGTTGGCATAAGGCCGATTCCATTGCCGCTTTATTTGTGGCAATGATTGTTTTATTTGTTTCCTATCAGCTGGGTCGAAAAGCAGTTGATGTCCTTCTCGATAAGTCCCCGGCCAATACGGCCAATATCGTTCGTGAAATATTAAAGCAGTTTCCCGAAGTGCTGAAATTTCATGGTTTAAAGGCGCGGACTGCCGGTGCCGATACTTTTATTAAGTTTAATGTCCATTTTGATCCGGATCTGAATCTTCGGGAGGTGCATGAAGTCTGTGATAAGATTGAATTGGAAATAAAGAAGCGGATTGTCCGCAGTGAGGTATATATTCATGCCGAACCGGAGGATATAAGTCATTTGGAAAATGAGGTAAATGATGATATTGTCTAAGTCTTTTTTTCCCCTTTTAATGTGCCAAAAAACAAATTAACCGGCCAACGATTTTAAATTGATTCAATCTTAATTTTATTTTGCTTAAAATCAAATTTCATTTTTGATAAACAGGTGTTCGATCTCCTAAAATGGTTTGATTTTTGCTCTGTATTTATCATTATTTGCAATGAAATCATCATCTACAATTGCAGATTTAAATAACGATAAAGAGTAGTTTAATAATTTTCAAAGATTAGATCATGAAAACAAAGAGATTTTATTTCGGCTTGGCTATGCTGAGCCTTTTGACGTGGGGATGTAGTAGTAAAGATGAACTGAGTCAGAATTCTGCCTCCCAGGGATCATTAAAAACTTCCATTAGTTCGAATGCACAGACATTGACGGCAGCTGTTAATTCAATTACTACTTCTGCCGGTTACACGCTTTTGAATACGCAGGGACAAACGTCCGGTCCAAGTATGACAAAACAATCCGTAGCCGCAATTGATTCAACGTATAGTCAAATCCTGTTGACGGATATTTCAGGTGTCTGGGACTATAAAGCCGCTTTATACAAAAGATGGTCGGCATCTTTATTGCGTTTCTTTCAAAATAACGGAACTAGCAGCGATATGATCGTTCGCCTTCCTGAATCTAAGGTTAAGAACCCAAATTCGTTGTTGCGCTATAGCACAGCTGACACGACCTTAACCAATAATTATGTTATTGATGTGTCAAAGTACGCGTATCATTTCAACCGCTACCTGGGTTGGGATTATAATTTGGCATCAAACATCAGTATAAGTGGCGTTAATGCCGGTGATTTGACAATTCAATCGTCGAACCATAAAACCGATGGGTATCATTTTACTTCCAGCTTTGCTTTTGCTGACGGTTATACGGCCAGTACTTCGTATACGACCGGCGATACTATCATTTCTGCTTATAATATTTCGAAAGCAAGCAAGACTTTGTATGAAGAAAAGTTTACGGCTGTCAAAACAAGGGCTAATTCAAGATTTCGTGAAAAGGAATACTCATTGACTATTGGAAATGTGGAGATTATAAGACAAGCCGGTCCTAACAATATGGACAGTGCCAAAGTGTATGTTGATGGAGTGTTGCAATTGCATTCAACAGTAAAAATTGTTGCCGATTCTATAGTCGTTTCCAATGGGACAGAATCAACGATTACCAATCACAACAGAACGATTCAAATCACGTTCGATGATGGCACGACAACAACAGTCAAAGCGTTGCTCGGTAGTACCATTGATAATATAAGCACGTTGTTTACTTCGTTACGCGAGACTTATTTTGCAACAGGTATTGTAGACTGGATTGCCTGGGATATTTATATTAATAAAAAATAATAGCAATTTGCCGGATAATAGAAACGGTTTTAAAATTTCCGGAATTCAGAAGGAAAAGTAAAACATTCTGTTGGTAGCCGGGTTATATAAACAAAAGAGGAGAAGTTATTCACTTCTCCTCTTTTGTTTTCAACGATAACCTTTTTGTTCATCCCGATGACGTTATAAACAGGTGACTATAGAGCGATCGGATTTAGCAGTAAATTTCTTTTAAGTTTCTGTTTTCCGTTTGCAGTATTATTGCTTCAGCCAGAAATCGGATTAAATGCTCTGAAAAATATTGTAATACTCTGCAGAACTCATATCCCGCACGATTTCGCTCAATCTTCTATCTTCGTAATAATATTGAACAATTCTCTTTACAACAGAGAAAGCAACGTGATTTGAAGTTATAAGGCGAGACTTGATTCGGATACGAATTTGCTGTTTTTAGTTCGGATTACGGCTTTGTTTGAATAACAATCAATGATTCCGTTCTTCTCTGTTTGGATTTAGTTCAGAGGGGGTTCAGAGAGGGTTCAGAGAGGGTTCAGAGAGGGTTCGGATAGGGTTCGGATAGGTAAGCCTCTTTCAACCCTCTCTCAGGTCTTAATGAACCCTCTCCAATTTCGCTCTATACCTGAAATGGACAATCCGGAGTCAGTAAGCCGAAATGCAAGTGGCACAAATAAAAACGGATATTTTCCCGATTTAGTGGTGCTTCAAAAAGTTGATGTTTTTAATAGATATTTAAACGTTCTGATAAAATAGACTCAATTGAGTAATTGGGTTCTGCTGAATTTTGAGATTAAACGTTATGAATAGAAGGGTAGTGAGGGTGATTTTATGATAGTTTAGTGAGGAACACAATCTTACCTGAAGTCTGGACGTTATTATTCCGGCAGATGAAATCATAAAATGATAAGTCTTTATCAACTATATGTGAGGTGGTTGGGATAAAACCGGATAAAGAGTCGGTTTTGTTTGTTCTCCGTTGGGCAAGATAATGGTAATGCGATTAAAATGGCTCTGTAATCTGAAAAAAAGAGATTCAGTTTTTACACTGAACGTGCATTTGTCTTACATATTGAGATTCAAAAGAGTAAAAAGAAACGGCCTAAAACTGCAATTGAAAAACAGAGGAAACTTTTTAATGGCGTATTAATGCATTATCATGACGATTACGAGCAATACTAACATATAACTTGCAAAAAGCGCGGATTGAATTTTTATAAATGAACGGTTCATATTGGGTAATTTTATTGGATTAACTATTTGTTGTTAAAACAGAATACTATTTTCAGCCTAAAACAATAGCCGGTGTATTATTTATGTAAGATGATTATTATAGTTACTAAAACTAACATGTAACTCGTGAAAAGAATAGAAGCTGTTTTAAAGAAAGATTCAATTTTAAAAGTCTTCATAATGGTAGATATTTAAATGTGAATAATAAAAAAACCATATATTGAATAATTATTTGCTTTCGACATGACAAATATAGAAATAAAAATATAATAATGTGATTGGATGACAATTGTAGCATTTGTTTTGCGGGTGTAGCAAATAATCTGTAGCTTATTTATACAATCAACGCCGTATTTGTTGTATTATTATGCACAATATATAAACAAATACTATTAAAATGATGTTAGCATATAGAAATTAGTTGATTATAAAATAAGTTTAGCAATTCGTGACTAAATGAGAATAAATTATCTTGTAGTATATAATATAATTTATTGTATTATATACTACAAGATAATAGTAATAAATACACTTTCAAATATCTCCTGTGATTTAAATTTGTTGATAAAATGAGATAAAAAATAAAATATTTATATTTATGTTAACTATAATGATATTACATTTATATTACATTAACTTTGATATGTAGATTTTTTCTCCAATTAACCGGATTAGATGTAAAAATTTCGACATTTGATTTCGACTTTTAAGCTATTATTGCGAGCTTTTATGTCTTTTAATTAAATAAGCATAGCTAAAAGCGGATAAATGTTTAAGACTTTTAATAATATGTCGCCTAATTAGATTAATTCTTTATTATATTAGTTGGTATTTTAATTTTTATCATAAAATACATATTGTTTTTATTCGTTAATGATGCAAAGCTTTATCCGTGAACCTATTCTAACGAAAAAATCGGAGTCATAAATAGAATTATTCATCTTGGTTTATTTTGAAAGGCTGTTTTGACATTAGTTATAATAATTGATTTTGAATTTGATAAGATGCAGATGCCAAACGGCCACTGGAAGTATAACGACCGTACAAAATCGTATATAATTCAAGACTGGAAAGACAAGGATAGCAATAACTGGAAGTTAATGGAGATATTTCCTGTAAAGGAAGGCAATAAGATAATATTCCGGTTTTCTGAATCCGTTTTTGAGCTGGTCGTGAATAAAGAATATTAGCGACGTTTTAATCAGAAGTTTCCGTTGCAACTTACGAGTCTTGTGACCCTTTATTTTAGGCTGATTACAGAATTTGAATATTATTATTTATCTTTGTTGACATGACTACGATACATAAAGACATAAAAACCTACACATTCGCAGAAAGTGCTCAGAGCAATTCCGATTTTGCCCTGAAGAGAATGGAAGATGTTTACCGGAACTCAAACGGGGCGCCGGATAGTCCGCACCGACATGACTATTACACGATTATTTTTATAGAGCGGGGAGAAGGAATTCATTTTGTAGATTTTATCGAATATAAGGTAGAAGGTCATACCATTTATTTTATTCAACCGGGACAAATGCACCAGTTGGTATTAACCAGTGAGCCGGTGGGTTGGGTAATTACATTTACAGAAGAGTTTCTGATTGCAAATTCCATACCAGAAAAGTTAATCAATGATATATATCTTTTCAACGATTACGGGCAATCACCTCCTTTGCCCATTAAAGAAAGCGATATGCCGGTATACAGGAACCTGATTACCCAAATGAAGCACTTTGAAGGAGCCCTCGAAACATATACGCTGGAGGCGGTCGGATCGTTAGTTAAGATTTTTCTTATTCAGGGTAATAATCATTGCAGCCTGCATAAAAGCAATAATCCTCAACTGATAGAAACGAGCAATCACATACTGCGTACCTTTAAAAAATCGCTTAACAAGAAATATGCTATGACTCATATGGTTTCTGACTATGCCGAGGAATTGGCGGTAACAAGCGATTACCTCAATAAAACAGTCAAGAACCTGACCGGGAAATCCGCTAAGGAACATATCCAGAGTAAGCTGATTACAGAAGCCAAACGGTCGTTGTTGTTTAGTAATGTAAGCAATAAGGAATTGGCTTATGAACTTGGCTTTGACGAATCAGCTCATTTCAATAACTTTTTCAAGAAAATAACCGGACAAACTCCCTCCGAATTTCGTATTACAGCACGTCAGTACTGATTTTTGCAATCATTCACCTGATTTCATTACTTCTTACGGCATTAAGACGCCGTACCTTTGTCGCAACAAAAAGGAAGAGAATTTCAACCCTAAAACGACAAGTAATGAAAACAATATTGCATAAAGCAGAAACAAGGGGCCATGCCAATCACGGATGGCTCGATACGCACCACACTTTTAGTTTTGCCAATTACTATAATCCCGAAAGAATTCATTTTGGAGCCCTGCGGGTACTTAATGACGATTGTATAGCTTCGGGTGAAGGTTTTGACACACATCCCCACGACAACATGGAAATTGTATCCATACCGCTTTTTGGCGACCTGGAACATAAAGACAGCATGGGTAACCATGGAGTTATTACAACGGGCGAAATTCAGGTTATGAGTGCCGGTACAGGTATTTTCCATAGCGAGTATAATAAAAACAAGGACAAGGAAGCTCAGTTTCTACAGATATGGATTTTATCCGACAAGAAAAACGTAACACCGCGATACGATCAAATTTCGATAGCTGATATTGGAAAACAGGATGAATTATATCAGATTCTTTCGCCTGATTCAACCGATCAGGGAGTGTGGATTCACCAACAAGCCTGGTTTCATTTCGGCGAGTTGTCCGAAGGGTGGAACGGAAATTATAATTTAAAAGGAGTAAACAATGGAGTGTATTTCTTTGTTATTGAAGGTGATGTGACGGTTGCCGGACAACCTTTAAACCGCAGGGATGGTTTTGGTATAAGTGAAATAAATGAAATAGAAATAACAGCTAACAGTACGGCAAAGCTGCTTGTTATGGAAGTACCCATGCTGTAAACGATTTCAAAAAAACAAGAATTAATAAATAAAATCAACCAATAATTTTGTCGTGGGTCTTTAGACCTTTGACTTTAAACAAAACAAACATTATGAAAGCAGTTAAACAATTTTTCGCAACAGATCAACAATTATGGTCCTTATTGGTGTCACGTCTGGCCTTAGGAGCTGTCATCTTACCTCACGGTATGCAAAAAGCACTTGGCCTTTTTGGTGGAAATGGATTCTCAGGAACAGTAGGGTTCTTTCATTCGATGGGAATGCCTTATTTGATAGGAACACTTGTGATATTAGCCGAATTTTTAGGGAGCATAGGAGTCCTCTTGGGATTAGGAACCCGTTTTATGGCATTTTCAATTTTTCTGACTATGACAGGAGCAATGATAATCGGTGGCCATATTTATAATGGATTCTTTATGAACTGGTTTGGAGCACAAAAGGGAGAAGGTATTGAATTCTTTATTCTTGTGATCGGATTAGCATTGGCGCTTATCATTGGTGGAGGCGGTAAATTTTCATTTGACAATCTGATTTCGAAAAAGTTGAAATAAGGCAGTCATGTACGAATGCAAGAGGGTGAATTTATAGAAATTCACCCTCTTTTGATTTGAAGGGTCCGGAATCAAGAACGAAGACTCAAGATTTTTTATTTCTAAAGTTTGATCTCAAAAAAAGCGGCTTTGCCTTATTTCTTGCATTTATTCTTTAAATTTGTAGTCGAATAAATCTTTCGAACTCTCATAGTTTGTGACTCATACTTATAAAAAAAAATAAATAAGTAAGAATACAACAAAAGTCAATTAACATAACCACACAACTCTACCAATCGAGGACAATAGATTTACACTCGTATAAGAACAGATGGCAGGAAACATCTCAGGTGTAGCAATTTTACTGAAATATCTCAACTAAGTCGGGAGTTATGCCCGACTTAGTTGTATTATATAAATACAATGATAGCTGTCATAAATGGAAAAAACGAAGGTTGAAGCCTTGTGTAATGGTAACCACAAGGCTTTTGAGGATATTTTTATAATGTATTTTCGTAGAGTAAAAGTATTTATTGGTGGAATTATTAAGTCTGATGCCGATGCAGAAGAGTTGGCACAGGATGTTTTTATAAAGTTGTGGCTAAATCGTGAGCAGATTGATGTAAATAAATCATTAAATGCCTACTTATATGCTATAGCTCGAAATGCAACGTTCAATTATCTCAAGCATCAAATGGTAGAGCAATCATATTTGTCGGATTATGAACATAATGTATCTGTTGATACGCCTGAAGAGATATACTTCGCCTTGGAAATAAAACTGCTAATCGAAATGACAGTCACCCAGATGCCTGTTCAAAGAAGGCGTATTTATAATTTAAGTAGAGACAAGGGAATGTCCAACGAGGATATTGCCGATCAATTAAACATTAGCAAAAAAACTGTTGAAAATCAATTAAGCTTAGCTTTAAAGGAAATTCGAAAGGTAGTTTCTTTTTTCTTTTTACTTTTTTTCTAAACAAGTCGGGAGTAATCTCTCTGCAAGTTGTATTATAGTAAAATAAAATAATACCAATGGTTAGTTATAAAATGAAATACGTATCTGATAATAAGAAAAATAGATATAAAATAAGAGTTAAAATATTTGGGTAATTCATTGATTATCAGTATTTTTATTGATTATTCCGTAATCTTAAAG
>Ga0302271_10004250_pt1 | contig 11551 bp, 9 predicted proteins | sample III_Bog_N1_1_FD_198767 | JGI IMG/M metagenome (GOLD analysis project Ga0302271, IMG submission 198767) | Peat permafrost microbial communities from Stordalen Mire near Abisko, Sweden - III_Bog_N1_1 | ecosystem: Environmental > Terrestrial > Soil > Wetlands > Peat | place: Sweden: Abisko... | reverse complement strand
CCATAGTGCACCAACCCTGGGATTCAATAAATATCCTGGCCTCCTCATTTTCATTGCTGCCAATCTTATGACCATAATAATCATAAGCTCTGATAAACCATTCTCCGTCCCATCCGAATTTTTTTATCACTTCTACCATGATGTCAACCTGCTTTTGGGCTCTGGCTGCCTCATCATCTTTCCCAAGCCTTTTGCATAGATCAATGTAATCGCGTCCATAGACTACGAAAAGGCCTGCGATCATAACGGACTCCGCTTTTGATCCTTCGGTTTTATTTTCTGTAGTCTGAAAAGATTCATTTGGATCATTAGAAAAACAATTAAGGTTAAGACAGTCATTCCAATCGGCACGACCGATCAGTGGAAGGCCATGAGGACCCAGATTATTTACTACATGATCAAATGAAACCGTAAGATGATCGAATAAACTCCTGGCAACGGAGATGTCATTATCAAAAGGAACTGATTCATCGAGTATTGCAAAATCCCCTGTTTCCTTAATATAACTTACCGTTCCGAGAATAAGCCAAAGCGGATCGTCATTGAAACCTCCTCCGATATCATTATTACCTCGTTTATTGAGTGGTTGGTATTGATGATAGCATCCTCCGTCAGGAAATTGAGTAGATGCTATATCGATAATACGTTCCCTGGCACGTTCAGGGATTTGATGGACAAACCCTGTAAGATCCTGGTTGGAATCGCGGAATCCCATTCCGCGCCCGATACCTGATTCAAAGAAAGAGGCAGAACGCGAAAAACAGAAAGTTATCATACACTGATACTGATTCCAGATGTTTACCATCCTGTCAATCTTATCGTCCCCCGAATCAACAGTATATATACTTAACAGGTTATCCCAATAGCTTCTAAGGTCAGCGAGAGCAGCATCCACTTTTGCAGTGGTATCGAATCTGCTAATTGTCTCTTTTGCTTTTTTCTTGTTGATAATATTTTTCGATTCCCATTTTTCATCCTGTTTGTTTTCTACGTACCCAAGGATGAAAATAAAGTCCTTTGATTCACCGGGTTTCAATTCAACCTCGAGATAGTGCGATGCAACCGGCGACCATCCATGGGCCTCAGTATTTCTGGATTTTCCTTCAGCAACGACCTGTGGTTCATCAAAACCATTATATAATCCAATAAACGATTCCCTGTCAGTATCATATCCCTGAATCGGTACATTTACTGAATAATAAGCATAGTGATCACGCCTTTCCTTATATTCAGTCTTATGATAAATGACTGATCCTTCTATTTCAACTTCACCGGTTGAAAAATTACGCTGGAAGTTTTCCATGTCCGATGCTGCATTCCATAAACACCATTCGGTAAAAGAAAAAACCTTAAGTTTTCTGGTCTCTTTTGAATTATTGGTTAGCGTAAGCTTCTGAATTTCAGCCCATGTCTTTAAAGGTACGAAGTAGAGAACATTAGCGGTAATTCCGTTCTTTTCACCCATTATATTTGTGTAATTCATACCATGTCGGCATTCATAACTGTCAAGTTCTGTCTTACAAGGTTTCCATCCGGGTGACCAGACATACTCACCATCATTTATATAGAAATACTTACCACCGCTGTCCATCGGGACATTGTTATATCTGTAGCGCGTTATACGGCGGAACTTGGCATCCTTATAGAAGGTATAACCGCCGGCTGAATTAGATATCAATGAAAAGAAATCTTCATTCCCAAGGTAGTTGATCCATGGCCAGGGAGTACGGGGATTGGTTATTACATATTCCCTTCTGATGTCGTCAAAATGTCCGAATTTCATAATTTTGATTAGTTAAATTAACCGATTATATATTTTTGATCTACTTGAATGTTATACCAGTTCTTTTGCTCTTCTGGAATTAAGTTCAATCGTGATTTCATCCATTTTCTTCTGATTCAATGGGTAAAGAGTCATGATTCCGGCTGCAATTAATGCTATAATTGTCGGGATCCAGCTCATCAACATTATGATACCCGGAACTGCACCCTGAATTGCCACTTCATCCTGTCCGTTATAATGGAAAGCAGCGAGAACGAATCCAATAATTGCGCCGGCAATACCACCTCCGAATTTGGTGGCAAAAGATCCTGCGGAATATACCAGCCCTGTTGCCCGCCGTCCATTTTTAAATTCAGAATAATCAGCGGCATCACCAAGCATTGCAAAGAATAGAGTCGGGAAAACTGCAGCTCCGGCTTCAGAGATGATTCCTATAGTGAAAATCAGGATTAAATTTCCTGACCCGCAAAATACGAGGCAGGCGTTTACAAAACCAGAGAAAATAAGAGCATAAATGAAAAGTTTGCGTTTGCCAAAGCGTTTACCCAAAGGAGAAGTTATCATGGCGCCTGCAATTGATGCGAGCATTAATCCGATCATATATGACGCCGCAAGTAGCTGATTATGGAGATAATGTGAGAAATAGATCACTACAATACCTTGTTTGATTGAATTATATACATTAAAAAGCAATCCGATAACCAACAAAATTATCCAAGGTTTGTTTCGGATAAGATCCCTGAGATCTTTGCCAAGATTTGTCTCCTGCTCTTTTGGAGGAAGAACACGTTCTCTGGTCGTTGCGAAAGTTAAAATCAGAAAGAGAGACAGGAAAACGGATAAAAGATAAATGGCGTTGCTGTAGCCTCTCTTCTGATCAATGATGGTTATCTTTTTTGCCTCAAGATTATCTTCTCCGTTAACTACAAATGCATATTTTTTCTGAGCTTCCATTGAAAAGCTTTTCCCCTGAGTCGGGGTATTGAGACTGTCAGCTATGCCCGCATTGGCCCATGTAAACAGTCCGACTCCGGCTTTGGTTTTGATATTTACATTTCTGACATCCTGATTTGTCGATACTGTTACTTCATATTTATTCTTGTCAAGTTTATCTACATTGATCGTTGGATTTATGTTACCAAAATGTGCAACCAGAAACAACAAGGCTCCCTGAACCAGCATACCACCGGTAAATGCCCCAACCATACGATACGACCCCAGGCTTGTACGTTCTTTATCGTCAGGCGTCATTACAGCCATTAATGCACCATAAGGAATGTTGTTAGCTGTGTAAATGAAAAAGAACAAAAGATAGGTTGCATAAGCATAAACAACTCTTCCTGTTGAACTCAGGTTCGGAGATGTAAACAGAAGGGATAATGAAATTCCCAGTGGAACGGCAGTCCATAGAATCCATGGACGAAATTTACCGTATTTCGAATTTGTCCGGTCGCAGATAACACCCATTATAATATCGATAATCCCATCGCTGAACCGGGCTATTAACATCAGTACCCCTACTGCTGCAGGGTTTATACCGAATACATCAGTATAAAAAATAAATAAAAATGTTGCCACACCTCGCCAGGCGATATTAGCGGCACCATCACCAAGGGCATAACCCAGTTTCTCTTTTAATGTTAGTTTTTCCACAGTATCCGGTATTAAAAATTATTAAACAAAATCACCAGGCAACAGAATACTTTATTCTAAGAAGCAACTGATTTCAGAAATCTAAACCGTACCCTGTACTTTGTATCCCTTCAGTCCATAATACAGGATAAACGCAAAAAGCGGTATAGGTGCAAAGAATCCGACAGACATATTGAATTTGTCGGCAATTAGTCCCATAACTGGAGGAAATATGGCTCCTCCAACAATTGACATCACTAAAAAAGAAGACGCTTTCTTTGTCTTAGGGCCAAGGTCTTTTATTCCAAGTGCAAAAATGGTTGGAAACATAACAGACATGAAGAAGAAGACTCCGTAGAGTGCTATAAGTGAAAACCATCCAGCCCGGATACTGACAACTGGCAATAGCAGACAGCACATCAATGCATACAAAGCAAGCAGTTTTGTAGGTTCAAAAATCCTCATCAGGAAACTTCCGGACATTCGTCCGATCATAAATAAAAGAAAACCTATTGACAAAAAGTATGGTCCATTGGCAACATCAAAATGCGGATTCTGGTTAACATCGGTAACAAAATTGATCAGATAGCTGAATACTCCGGTTTGTGCTGCCACATAACAGAATTGTGCTATTACCCCAAGTACAAAATGACGGTATTTAATCAGTGGTTTGCTGACTTTCTCACCATGTGAATTCACAAACTGGTCATTTTCATTTGAAGAATCCTCTTCTTTTATCTCAGGCAACCTGGTAAAAACAAATAAAATTGCCACAAGAAGGACTGTCCCTCCGATAACACAATATGGTCCAATCATTGAGCTGAGCTTCTCGCCGGCAACATTACTCTTGTTTCCATAAATGAAGAGACCAATTAAAGGGCCTATAACCCAAGCAAGTCCATTAAATGACTGTGAAAAATTTATACGCCTCTCAGCTGATCCCTTTGGCCCCAGTTTAGTGGTATAAGGATTGGCTGCAGTTTCAAGAGTGGCCAGACCGCAACCCATAATGAACAGGCAAATCAGAAAAATCCAGAACGATTCAAAAGATGTTGTGGCGGCAATAAGAAAAGCACCGCAGGAAAAAAGTGATAATCCCAGAATTATACCTCTTTTATATCCAAAGCTTTTCATAAAATATCCTGCCGGCAATGCCATTCCAAAATAAGCGGTATAAACAGAAAACTGGATAAGTCCGGACTGAGCCTTAGACATATGCAGCATATCCTGGAAATGTTTGTTTAAAGTATCCAGCATACCGTGTGCAATACCCCAGAGAAAGAACAGGCTTGTTATAAGTATGAATGGAACAAGGAAGCCAGCACTAACAAGGTTTTGGCGGTTTCCGGAAGTAGTCGTTTCGCTAGTCATATGCAATATTGTTTTGAGAATACAATATTGCTATGTTTTACGACTTTACCAAAGAAATATTAAGGAAATAATGTGTTTGATCTTTAATTTAAGTTACACAGATACCAGGGAGAAGTTACACAGAGTAAGAAAATTAATCTTCAAAAGTCTCTGTATAACTCTGTGATTCCTCTTTGGAACTCCGGGTAACTTTTTATTTATTCTATTTTACGAGGAGATTTACTTTAACCTTGAATTCGTCATATATGGTCTTGTCACCCAGGTTATCAAAGAATGAACCTGATCCGTAACGGATATTATATTTTGTTCTGTCTATCGAAATATTTGCAAAAAACCATGTCCCGTCATCCTTTTTCTGAGTCGTAGCCTTAAATTCAATCGGGTTTGTAATATCTTTTATTGTCAGGGTTCCGCTTACAGTACCACTCCCCTTGTCAAATGGTGTACTTCCTGTTAATACAAGTTTTGCAACAGGATATTTGGCGACACCAAAAAAATCATCTGATTTTAAATGACCCATCAGCTGCTTATTATTGTCAGTTTCTTTAAGGGAATTCATATCTATATTAAATTCTCCTGAAACAACTTTATTATCTTGCCAGCTGAGCCAGCCAGATTGTAATTTAATAGTCCCGGTATGCTGTCCTGTAACCTTCTCCCCAAGCCAGAGTAACGTTGATTTTGTAGTGTCAGCCATTAATTTATTCTGGGCTACTGCATTGACGAGAAATAAACCCAATAACGTTAAAAATACTAATGTTCTTTTCATTTCTATGATTTTAAAATTTAAAATTAAACAGCAGGATATTTCCTTTTGTTCAATGTTCATTAAATAAAATCCAGGAAATAATTACAAGCTGTTCAGGAATGTAGTCTACAGCTTATTGATATTGAGTCCACCGCTGATCTCAAATACCATGCCGGTTGAGAAGCTCCAGTCGCCCCTTGCTATTGATGCCACAGCTTTTCCAACCTCTTCTGGCAATCCCCATCTTTTTTGAGGAACCAGGCCATCGCATATGCGCTTGTCGAACTTATCCCTGAGCTTAGCTGTCATGTCGGTCTCGATAATACCAGGCCGTACTTCGTATACCAAAATTTTTTCTGAGGAAAGCCTGTCAGCAAAAACAGTTGAAACCATGCTTAATCCGGCTTTTGATATACAGTATTCTGATCTGTTAGTTGTTGATCGGATTGCGGAAACAGAGGTAATAAAAACAATGACCGGGTAATAATCAGTGATCTGATTTTTTAGCCAGATCATCTCCCTTGCAATCTTTTGTGCAAAAAACACAGGTCCCTTGAGATTGATATTCATAACACGTTCATAGCTCTCCTCTGTCATATCGAGGACATCGTTTCTCTGAAGCGGAGCCACACCCGCATTGTTGATCAGCATATCTACCCTTCCGTATCGTTCAAGAATATTGGTTACAACTTCTGTCTGACAAGAGGTACAAGAGATATCCAATCCTATAGGGAAAAACTGGGCGCCTCTCTTCTCAACTTCTGGTCCGAGGTTTTCCATTCCTTCACTGTCAACTGATCGGGCAATTGCGGCAATATCATAACCTTCAGATGCTAAAGCTATCGCAACTGACCTGCCAATCCCTCTGCTGGCGCCAGTGATGACAGCTACAGGTTTGTTATTCATACGTAAAGAGTATAATCAGGTTTCACAGTAAATTCGGGTTTAAAGATAATGATTTGCCCGACTTTGTCAACTTTCAGGATAAATATATTAAATATTATACAGGCATGGTTGAAAAGCAGATGCAAGTCCGGGCATCTGTCTCCATATCTTGCACATTAGCTTATAATTGCAGAACACAGAATGAGCTAAGCGTTTGGAAAAGCGATATTGAGAAAAAATATTAATATAGAAAGAAGTTTATCTCTTAATAAAATTCGGGGACCTTGGACTAATCCATGATTGTCTTAAAAGCGCCCCGGCATAATATGCCAAAAGCCTTAAAAAAATCAATGTCCTCGAGTATAATTTTGGTATAAAAAATAGTAATAAGCCAACGAGTGCCATAATCCCCGCTGAGATTAGGTTATTTACAATAAGGAACATCTGGATAATAAATCTTTCCATACCTGTCTTATGTTTGCTTATATATAGATGACGGGATATAAATACCTCCGTTTTTGTCAGTGTGGTTGTTTTGATGTTTATCCTTGAGCTGCCACCATGATTGTGTTCAATTACTATTGATGAATATAATGCAATTTTCCCATTGATATCACTTATCCTTCTGCAGAGATCGACGTCTTCAAAATACATCCAGAAGTCTTCATCAAATCCGTGTATTTGTAAAAAGACTTCTCTTTTTATCATTAAGACCGAACCTGAAATCCAGTCAGGGGATATAATATCTGCTGGTTGTTTCACGGTGTGCCTTACGCGGCTCCTGAAAACTGCTCTCTGAAACCCGGTAAGGTTGAACATTGAAGGAAAATCGCCGGAGGCTACGCTTTCTTTTCCATTTTCATTAACCTGCCGGCATGATGAGATAATATAATCGGGGGTTTTTTTAGCAGCATTCAACAGTTTTTCGATCTCCGGTTCTGATACAACAGTATCTGGATTAAGAAATAAAAGAAAATCTCCGGAGGCATTTCGTGATCCCAGGTTTGACCCGTTTGCAAATCCTCCATTTATAGTATTACTGATAAATTTGAATTTCGGATATTGCTTTTCGATATCATGAATTGCCTCATCATCAGATTTATTATCAACAATGATGACTTCTGTTGTGAAATTATTTCCTGCGAATTTATCGATTGATTTAAGGCACTTATGAAGGCGGGGCCACCCTTTATAACAAACAATGATTATTGAGAGATCTGGCACGCTTTTTAGATGCTCGTTGTTCGGTGTTCGGTGCTTGGTCATAGCTTCTAGTGTGTTCATTTGTTTGTTAATGTAATAACTTTGTCTCTTCGTCACTTTGAATCTCAGTTCCGTTTCGTGTAATTTCATGGGGGTGTTCTGAAGTACCTTCCTCACTTAGTCCCTTAGTCATTTCGTCTCTCAGTTCCTCTGCCTCATCCTCATCCTCATCCTCCTCCATCCACTCATAAACCGGCATCTGCGGTCCCTGATTCCTGTAAACAATTGCCAGAACAACACCGGAGAAAAATCCAAGCATGTGGGATTCCCAGGATACATTTTTGTATACTCCCGGGAACAGGCCCCAGACCATCGAGCCATAAAGGAAAACAATGAGCAATGATAAAGCAATCAGCCGGAAATACCTGCGGATTATGCCACTGAAGAAAAGAAATGATGCAAGTCCGTAAACCATTCCACTGGCACCAATATGCCAGGCATCTCTGCCTGCAACCCAAACAAGAAATCCTGTCAGGAAGAAGGTCCAGATGAATACTTTCAATGCCAGCTCGGAATAGAAATAAAAAAGCGCAATTCCAAGGAAAAAGAGTGGTAAGGAATTATTGAATAAGTGTGAAAAGTCAGCATGAATAAAAGGAGAAAACAAAATACCATAAAATCCGTGAAGTGTAAGTGGATAAATCCCGAACCTGGAGAAGTCTACTTCAAACAGAAGTTCAATTATCTTCACCAGCCACATAAAAAAAACAAATATCCCTGGTATAATCATACTAAGAAGAAGCTTCTTCCTGTAAAAAGCACCTTCAGAGGATATATGCGTCATCGGTCTTTCTCCCATTCTCCTTTTCAGTTCTCAGTGCATCGTATGTCGTCCGCCGAATATCAATACATAATACATCTCCTCTCAGTCTTTGCCCGGATAAACTATCCCTGCTGCTGACCTTATTCTGTCGAGAGTATTCATCAGATCAAGGCTGAATGAGTGAGGGACAATGTCGCTTTGCAGTTTCGCCTCATCAAGGCATTTCATTACTTCCATAGCCTCAAACTGATAACCCATTCCATCGGGGAGCAGTGAATAGACCTGGTTCTCCTTTCCATTCATCTCAACAATTAGCCGTTGTGACATATCACGTTCCCTGGAAAAAAGGAGGTTCCCGTTTTCACAAAAGATATCGCATCCTATACCTCCTGCGGTCTTGAAGGAGCTGTAAAGTGTTGCCATCCTGTCTTCAGTATAACCAAAAATTATGCTGATTGCATCTTCGGATCCGGTTTCTGAGAATGTAGCTTTTGCATTAATTTCTGATGGAACTCCCATAAAATAAAGTGTGTCAATTACCGGATATATCCCAATATCGAGAAGAGAACCGCCTCCCAGATCAAGGTTGAATTTTCTGTCGGCAGGGTCAAAAGGAGCCCGGAATGAAAACCTTGCATTTATATGAATGATCTTTCCGAGGTCACCTCCAAGCAGGATTTCTTTTGTTTTCCTGTATATTGGCTGAAATGGAGGCCATAGAGCTTCCATGAGAAATACTCTCTGCTTTTCAGCTTCCTTAATCATAATTTGTACTTCCCTGCTGTTAAGACCAAATGCCTTTTCACAGATAACTGCTTTTTTGTTGCTCAGACACAGCAGGGTATGTTCAAGATGATGTGAATGTGGCGATGCAATATAGATCACGTCCACCTCTTTGTCTTCTGCAAGTTCTTCATAGCTTCCATAAGATTTTTTAAACCCGTGATCTTCTGCAAATTGCTCAGCTCTCGACTTATCCCGTGATCCTACAGCATAAAGTTCAACATTGTCGAGAAGCTTTAATCCATTAGTGAACTTTGCAGACATTTTTCCGGGTGCCAGTATGCCCCATTTGTATTTCTTTTTCATCGGTAAGAATATTTTGATAAATATAGGAATTTGTTGCCATTCCTTTTGACTAGACGATTCACCGAGTCTTTTGTTCTTAATGTTTTGCTTCCCAGCCCCCTTCGTTGGGCTCATAATGACAATACAAATAAGCTGACAAACCGGTCATCACGAGGAATAAAGGAACGAAGTGACGAAACAATCTCTTGAAAAATCCTGCTATATACTTGATTATTATCCTATTACAATTTATTTTAAAAGTATTTGTAAATATTTTAGTACTATGTATTGCATAGTATAATAATTTATATATATCTTTGTATTGTCATGTTACATGTATTAAACAGTAGTAAATATTTTAAAGCACCATGAAAATCACAGTAAGTATAAATCTCGGCGGATATTCTTTCAACATCGATGAAGATGCATACGCGGAGTTAAAAAGGTACCTGAAAAATCTAGAGCTTCATTTTGCGGGAGAAGAGAGCTCATCTGAGATATTATCAGATATTGAGACACGTATGGCAGAGTTGTTCCGCACAAAACTTACCAATTATAAGCAGGTAATTGATATCAGGGATGCCCAGGAAATTATATCAATTCTTGGGACTCCCGAGGATATTTCGGACAATGAAGGGCCAACTGTACGTGATAAATTTTCATCACCCGGATATCACAGGATGTACCGTGATCCCGACCATAGGGCTATCGGAGGAGTTTGCGCCGGAATAGCAGCATACTGGGATCTTGAAATCTGGGTTGTCAGGCTTATTTTTCTTGCGCTTGCGATGATGGGTGTGGGGTTTCTCATCTATATCATATTGTATATAGTAATTCCTGAAGCCAAAACTACCGCTGAGAAGATTGCAATGAAAGGAAATCCTGTGAACATTCATAACATAAAAAATTCTGTAAAAGAGGAATTTGAGACAGTAAGAAAGAATATGACCAGCAAAAATCAATGATCAATAATATTCAAATTGTAAACTTTTAAAAATTAACAAAATGGATTTAGAAAATAATAAAGCTCAAATGCGTAAAGGCATTCTGGAGTATTGCATACTGTCGGTTTTATCCAGAAATTCCTGCTACGCAAGTGACATCATAAAGGAACTTAAGGAAGCCGAAGTAATTGTGGTTGAAGGGACTCTTTATCCACTTCTTACCCGACAAAAAAATGCAGGGTTGTTAAGTTACCGCTGGGAGGAATCACAGCAGGGTCCTCCGCGGAAATACTATGAACTTACAGAGGAAGGCAGGAAATACCTCGCAGATCTGGATAAATCGTGGATGGAGCTTGTCGAATCAGTAAATCTGATCAGAACCAGGTAATCAATTATTAACCAATTAACACTGACACTTATGGACAAGACAATTAATATAAATCTCGGCGGCTCCCTGTTTAAGATTGATGAGGATGCCTTCAACATATTACGGGATTACCTGCAGTCGATCAATAACCGCTTCGCCAATATTCAGGGAGGAATCACGGATCGCAGAGATCTTTCTTTCACAAAAAGGGCTTGCTGGAGTAATCACGAAAGAAAACGTCGAAGCGATGATTTCTATTATCGGGAAACCAGAGGATTTTGATCATAGCGGGCCCGAGACAATACCCCCGGTTTATTCTTCCCGTAAAAAAAGAATGTACCGGGACCCTGATGATTCAATCATAGGAGGTGTTTGCAGCGGGATAGCGGCTTATCTTGATACTGACACTGTAGTTATCCGGATTCTGTTTGCTGTATCATTCTTTTTCGGAGCAGGAATTATTGCATACCTGATTCTCTGGATCGCAATTCCGAAAGCAAGGAATGAGTCAGAGAAAAGATCCATGCATGGCGACTCAATTCATACAGGAAGATCACATTCCGGTAAAAGTGAAAGTTCAAGTCTTACAGGCGTAGCTGCTTACAATACTGAGAATGGCAATCATTCGCCGGTAGGAAATGCAATTAATGAAATTTTCAGAGCCATCGGGAAAGTATGCTATGTAATAGTCCGAATCATCCTGATTATATTCGGAGTTTCACTTGTG
>Ga0302271_10004243_pt1 | contig 11565 bp, 6 predicted proteins | sample III_Bog_N1_1_FD_198767 | JGI IMG/M metagenome (GOLD analysis project Ga0302271, IMG submission 198767) | Peat permafrost microbial communities from Stordalen Mire near Abisko, Sweden - III_Bog_N1_1 | ecosystem: Environmental > Terrestrial > Soil > Wetlands > Peat | place: Sweden: Abisko... | reverse complement strand
GTTGGTAGTGCTAACATACGAATGAGTATTTTAAATTTTCGTCTCATGGAAATATCTTGGATTTACAACTTTATGCCATGCCAAGACAACGATAACAAAGCATATCTTTATTGGACATAAACAATTCAACAAAATGTAATATGTTAAAATCTTTCTCCTCTTCATTTCTTGTTCTTGTTCTTCTTTTATATTTACACTTTAGTGATATTATTATCTTCCTTTAATTTCACATCCCCCAAATCTCAGAGTATTTATTAAATTTCACAAATAAATTTAAGCACAGCATTCGCAGTAATCTTCATAATTCTGGAGTAAGAAATAAGCAAAAAGATTTCTAGTTTTGTGGGTAATCTAATCAGTCAAGTTGAGAAAGAGAAGAAGAAAAGGAAGAAGAAGAATTATCCCCCTCCATGGAAGAAATCTTGTCTCTTGTCCAGCAGCGCTTTAGCAAAATAGAGAAGCTCGTCAGCTAAATCAATTCTGGATAGACCATTCAAACTGAGATTGTCAGAAGAGCAAAAGAAGAAGAAAAATATCGCAGAGAAAAGGAAAATTGGATCATCAATGTTATGCGCATTCATCGATTGTTTTCCCATGAACAAAAGCAGTAACTGAAACCATAAAATAGACCCATAAATCTTTGGAAATCAAGATAAATCAATCTTTTTTTGCTTTAGAATTCTGATATTGAAGACAGAAGCAATTATGAAGCTAATCTGGCCAGGATTTGAAGAATCCAAAAACCAAAAAAATAAATCTCTAGAATGCTAACAACCAGAGAGTATTATTAATGATAGTCAATTACCTGAATGCGAATAGGATTTAGACAGGAAATACATTCAGCTCTTCGATAATTTCTTAGAACCATATTACGCTTCATATGCCTTTAGAGTCACTCATACTTAAGTTATCCGCACTGGGCAAGTAAGATCTCAAAGCTTGAAAGTTTAAGGAGTTGATATATGTGTAAGCTCTAAGCTAGATAAAGAGCAAAACAACCACAAGATTTAGATAAATTATTTATTTTGATTTAACACTAAAATCTATAATTTTTATTACAGAAAAATGTCTAAATCGAGCTACTGAGATACTTGCTGGAGATATGCAGAGACAGCTTTAAGAAATTAACAACATTCCTCAGCTGCATCGAAGGAAATGAACAGCAGATAGCTAAATAAACTAATAACTCAGATCTCAGCAACAGCTACATCAATATTACTAATATAAAAGCAACTCTATAATTGCCTTCCTTCCAGCCACCGCATCATTTAGTTTAATAGCAATTCTAACCTAAAAAAGGAGAGAATATTATTACTTTCCCTGCTACTCTAATAATAGAAAACTGCAAAAAATCTCTAGAAGATAAAGAATATTTACCTTTTTCTTAAGACATGTATTTCCAGTGTGAATTCGAAGGGCGATTAAGAAAGCAGCCCAAAGACCTACCCGATTTGAAATCGACATGTATGTAGTTGTTTGAGGTAGCTAAAAGTAAAAATTCTAGAATAAATACTACGATTATGTAATATTTCAATGCTTACACATCCAAATACCCACAGACAGTAGAAGTGAACAAGAAGGAGTCAAATATTAAGTAATCTCGTTCATAATCATTTTCTCATAAAACTAGAACTGCTAAAAATGAAATTTACTCGAAAACGATCTGGAAAAGATGTTGCCTAAACAATAGCAGCCTCCTAGCTCCATTAGCGTAATAGATTTTACCAGAATTTAAAAAATAACTCGCATAGTAATTGTAATAGCAATAGTATCAGTAGTAGCAGTATCCTGCTCCTAGTGTATAAATTATTAGGAACAACTCAGATTCGATATTGAAGGTATGTGCACAGCTGAAGATTATTCGCTTAACTGATGCATAATGCAAGCTAACTCCTTATCTCCATCCAACTGCAGAATCGATGAGAAAAGAGATAAAATAGACAGAAATCATAAAGAGTTTAAATGATTCCAATTTATTAAAGCCTTGCTAAAATAACAGTAATCTTAACTAATCTGCGAGCTCTTTGCTTAAGGAAGTAGTGCAAAAGAATCTTAGTAATATTTGCAAAAGTAGGAAGAATTCTTTATATAATAATCCAAAAAATACATCTAACTAAAGTCTATCTGAAAAGCGAATTAGTCCTGTGCTTCAACGATCTTCTTCTGAACTTAAAATAAAGGAATCCAAATAACATGAAAATAATGAGAAGGAGGAGGAGGATGAGAAGTGTTGCAAGTCAGATTCCATTGAGAATTTGGAAAACAACTAATAATCTAAAGTATCGAAGAAGATTTCTAATGAAATTTTGGAAAAAAATCAATCCACAAATGATTCCAATCCATCCTCTGAACCCTTAAAAACAAGAAGTGAAAGCGTTGAAAGCCCCGAAAAAAGAGAGAAATAATTGACTAATTTCCAGCGACTTGTTTCTAGCTCAGCTATTCAACGAACAGTGTCTTCCGCTTTAAAATAAACTAATCAGTTACCATCCTTGGGAAGCAGCTAAGAAAGACAAAATTGTAAAAAAGTTGTGCTCAAAGGATTCACTAAATTACACGCTCAAGGGATAATGTAAAATAACAGTACAGAAAGAGCTTTGCAATAGCCAAGACCATAAACAAGCTGCAATACTTTGGAAATGGAAGAAACAATTGGCAGTAGCATTCTGTAGATGCGTGCGCTTTCATCAATAGTTTCAGTCATCAAAGCTGAAAGACTTCCATCTGTACACAGAAATTCCTTTGATGATGGTAAGTTAAAAGACTAAAACAGCTATATTGCTAAAAGAAAAGGATTGCTTAAGAAATCGATGATTAGCCAAGAAGGAGAAGAAGAAGATGGTGGGGGTGTTAGGCTTGAAGTTAAAAGTGAAAAACCTACTAAAACCCAACAATAGTTACCAGCATTTTTAGATCGATTCTAAAATTAAAGAGTAGAGTACTTCGCAGCATCCAAGGAATTATCTAAATCTTTGAAAATAAATAATAAAAGTTGCAATGTCACTGCAAGTGAACGTCCTTCCCGCTAAAATAGTCGATCAGCTGAGAAGTAATAAGACTTCGAGAAGAAGTAGAAGGAGTATTTTTAGAAGATCGGAAAGGAATTTTTAGAGGGAAATGCAATAAAGAAATTAGTTTTTGAAGAATCAGAGGAATAAGTGAAGGAGGAAGGAACTAAAACAGTTGCTGGAAGCAAGACAATACCTGAAAAGAACATGAATTATTGTAATTCCCAATTGAATCTAGCAAGATTATTCTCGACTGGGAATGCAAATAAAATAACATCTCTTCTTTCCAGTCCTTCTGTGGATACAAAAAGTACTAATCCTAATAGCAATTTATAGAACATCAGCAAGGTAATGAGCTCACCCAAGGCTTCCATGAAAAAGTTAAAGGCTTCTAATAATTATTATGCCATCAATCCTGCTAATTCTAATCAATCTGGATTTGCTAATTGGAGTGAAAACAGTAGGTATTTATTAGAATTAGCTAGGAGTGAGCGAAAAGAAAAAAGAGGTGGAGGGTTCAAAGGCTGCTAGTCTCTTCACATGTCATCGTTGATAAGGCAAGAAGCCGAAAGAGCTGCATAAGTTATCAAAGCTGAAGAAAGAAAATCTATTCTTCGCTCGAAATTCCAATGAAAGCAGAGAAAGAGTTTATTGTGAAAAAGTATGACACAAAGAGGATGATGGAATATCAAGCAAATAAAAGAAACAAAAATATGTTGTAATCATGATAAATATGCTTGATTTTTTATTTGTTATTGATGAGATTGATCTTAAAAGCAAGTGGGTTGAAGAGTATTATTATATAATTTATGAATGATTGATAGTTATGTGACTAAGTGACTAAAGAATAATAAAAATAGTTTGTAATAGCTAAAAAATATAAATAGATACTATTTTTGCTATTAAGTGACCATTAATTTGCTTGTTCTCCTCTTTGAAGAGTTTCATTTAATAGCCATGTCATTCTCTTTAGAATAAAAAAAAAACAAAAACAAAAGAGAATAAATGAAAATAATTTTGTTATGATAATAATATTTCTACAAAAAAAAGTAAAAATAATTACTCTCTGCAGAAGGTGCTGAAGATTTTCCTTCAGAATTGTTGCTGGAGAGATCATTTGCTTCTTATTTCCTGGCCTGAACAACAAAATGCATTGTTTATTTTTTAATTAATTCAAGAGATCTATCAATTTGTTACATAACATCCTATGAATTCATATGCTATTCCTGTCACAATAAGTATGATCCCGATTATTAATGAGAGTCTGCGCAGAAGAAAAAAATAAAGAATTGAGTCTTAGTAATACAGAAAAAATAAACTCCCCATTAGTGAAAGTGTCTCTTTAATATTTTGGTCTCTGAATATTCTTTTTTACACTCCATTGTCATCACTGTCAAGAAGAATGGTGCCTATGCTAAAAATTGAAAAATCAAGGCAACAAAAGTTAGATAAGTTTATATAATAGAATAAGTAATGAATGCAAAGACGGAATATTTTGTATAAAATGTAGAAGGTAAAAGAGTAAAAATCATAAGATGTTAAGATAATCTATGCTATCTTGGTTAAGGAGCAATACAAAAAGAAAATATCTAGAGATATATTTGAATTTTTCTTACAAGAAAATGAAGAGTCCTCTTCCGAAATAGTTTGCTAGCAAGCTAAAGCTCTTAGTGACATACTTAATATCAAATTCTGCGCACACCAGTAAAATTCCAAACAGGCTAAGGATGTGTTCAAATATCCCAAACAAGTTAAAACAAAACGGTCATTTATTATACGTTGCTGATTTATATGAAGATTTCCAAAAATACGCATAACTATTTTCACAAATAAAATAAAGATTTTACATGTAGTAGACATTAAGAATGACTCTATTTAGATTAATTGTGCCATTTGTGAAGAACACAACAGCAACAACAATGAGGAGGATGCTAGCAATCACTGAAGCAATCTTAGTTGCCTACCGAAACGAAAGTCCCATATGTATTGTGAAAAGGAGCGTGTTTACTTTATCAAATAATATTGATCTGAGTCGCTTTTAGTTATTTTGTTTTTTACTGGTGTCCCCAATTAGATTAAGATAGAAATAAATAAAATAGCCTGATATATAAGGTATCGCAAGCTCGCCTTAATGATTCGATTCAATAATTCAGCTATTGGCTTACAACTTATTTGTAATTACTGTTATTTTATTGATGAAATATCTTTTTGAACTTTTAGTCAATTTTATCTTATTCTCTTTCACTTATTATCAAACAAAAACTCATAGGGATCAAAACAATGTTGTTATCCTTATATCCCTCTCCTTTAAAAATAAAAATGCACACTAATTTTTTATATGCAGCCCTCCCAAAATAAATCTTATCCGAAACGATCAGAATTCATTCACTTTGATAAATGAGAAACATTATTTTTGAAAAAGGGCAAAATCAATTAGAATCATCTATGGGAATTAAGAGCGACACCCTTTTCAAGAGGGAAATATTTTTGTTTGCTTGCAATCGCTCGGGGAAATAACACAAATCAAATATTGCCTTGAATCCTAATTTCCTGGGAGAAAAAAATATATTAACATAACAATTAATTTTAAAAAAAACAACAAAGGAAAAAGGAAGCTTTAGCAGACACAATAACACAAATGGATTTGAAGAGACTCGGCGTGACCAAAGAAGGTGGAAAATTAACTGACGATAAGTACACCGAAGTCTTGGAGAAACTCTTCGTTTCGAAGAAGATTTCCCTCCTGAAAGCAATCGTTTTCAAGAGAGATATTGCTCAGCATTTGACTTCCAGACCTGATCAATCTCTCACAGACCCATATACTGCTGACTTATGATATGTTTTATGTAGTCAAATCTGTTGAGAATAATAATAATTGTATACTTTAAATGTAGTCTACCCTTATTGAATCAAGAATGACATAATTATTTTCCTATTTTTAATCTTAAGCATATTTTACTCTTATGCGCGCACCTCTTTGCATTTTGGAAACTCATAACATATTTACCTCTAAATCCTTCATTTGAAGAGAGTTATTACTATCATATTTGACTCTTTTTTTGTATTCTAAGTTCTTTTCAATCATAAAAGCATAAAAAGTTCCTTTTTTTTAAACAAAAGTAATACTAAAATTGTTATTTTTGAAACATTAATAAAAGAATTCCTTTTTTTCTCTAATTTAAGATCGTTTAGATATGTAGCAACAAATAAATTATGTCAACATACCTTTCTAAAAGAAAAGAAGAAACAAACGAAAAGAAAGAAAGAAATTGAGATAACAAAGATAAATAGAACTAAAGCTAATGGAGTTCTTATGCCAGAAGAGAAATAAGTTAGTTTACAGCATAACACATGGCTATTTATACATCTAATAGCTTAAGGGAACACTAAGATATAAATATTCAAATATAAGGATTTACTTGAAGAAAGAGAATTATTTTTTATTTTTTAGTCTTATGTGTTATTTTTTTGAAAATCACCAGCAAAAAATCAAAATTTGTAGTCGAAGTTTCAATAAAAATCTAATAAATTTTAGTTAATTGCATTGAGTAGTGCTTGCTCCTTCAAAGGCTTAGATAGCACAAGATCAAAAACACTTAATTCACTGTCATTTTATGAAGATTCTTCAATTGCTGAGACACCTATAAATGTAGCTGGAAGATACTTCTCCTTTTTAATCGCTTATCTCATTTTTCTAACTGATTCTATCCCATCCATCTAGGGCATACGAATATCTGATATGACTAATGAAAATGGTTTCGTCGAATCTGGGTGATTCTACTTCAAAAATTCCAGCAATGAATCCTTCCCATTGAATACTTCTTTCACATCAAATGTGAAGAGACCAGATTTCTTTAGCATCATCTTCAAAATAGATATTCCAAAAACATCGTCATCTGCAATCAGCACTGATAGCTCTTCTTGCATGGACACGCCTGCACTCCCTGTAGATGCTTCCATTTCATTTAGTGCATTTGGGTATTTTTATGAAAACTAAAGCAAAATTGCGGGGATATTTGAATTCTAAATATTATTTTTAGTTCTCGGTGATTTGTTCAGACGCAGAAGTCCAGTTTTTGAGGGTTTCTGAAGCAAGTTATTTAAGGGACTACCCCCTGAATGTAATTATTAGTAAGATGATTTTATTTTTTCACCTGAAATTCTCGCTGATTGTTGCTTTCCAAAACTGTATAAGCTTGCATTGCTTTGAGATGAAGCTCTAGGAGAATTAATTATCTAAACAAGTTTATTATTGTTTGTATTTTAGCTTTCAGCAGTTAATGGCAGTAATGGTAGAAGCTACTTTGAATTTTTAAGAATCTTTGATGCTGGTTAGTTTGCATTAAATTAATTGAAAAAAGTGCTTTAATTTGCTGTAGGAGATCGACCTGCTTTAAAAGTGACGTGTGATAAAGCACTAAAACCTGGTTGATTTGAGTTTAAATCCGCAAGGCGGTGATTATCTTCTCCCTAAAGTGACGGAGAAGAAGATTGTTATTTTTCTGGATTGATTTGACTTGATTTATTTGAGTTTAGAGAGGATATTGTATGAGGAAGTTATCCAATATAGCAGTGATTTTTATTAAATTGGCGATGATAACCAGATTAATCTTGATTTGATTATTCCTGAAAATCATCGGAATCTGCCACTTGCATGATGATAGATTGGATATCTAAATCAGAATTTTTGTCTTCTTCTGTCTCAATACTGTCGATTTCTTTCTTCTACTCGCTCTTTACCTCTTCTTCTTCTAATAATATAGTCTCTTGCTCGTTGGATGCAGATTGTTATTAGGCTCCTCGACTGTCTTTATTTTTAATTTTCTCTAACTTCTCGAAATATTTCTCACTTTAGCTGTTGATATTAAGATGATCGCTAAAGGCATCTGCATCCACTGAACTTTAGGAATCTTCAATTAGGCTGATTATGCTTTTCTTATCTAAAGCGTCTTGAAGCTCAGATATCCCTGCACATTTAGATATTTACTATTTTTTAGAGTGAGGGAGAGAAATTATATTTTCCTTTAAAAATATCCATAAAAATTAAAAACAAAGTATGTTAATATTTGTTGAAATACTAAATCGATGTGTGTTACCTTGATGATTTATTTAGATTTAACCCCCTTGAAAGCTTGTGATCCCTTACGAAGCTGATGGTATATGTAGAAAAAAAACTTTGAGCCTTCGTTAGGTTTAGATTGCACAAACAGTTTAGGGTAAGGTCCAAGTAGCCCAACAATGGATTGGCAAATATGCAAGCCTAGACCAATTCCTTCGATATTTAAGGAATTATCATTGAAACTCACAAAGGGTGTGAAGATTTAATTAAGTTAAGCTGTTGTCATGCCACATCCCTCGTCGTAGACAGTGATTTTTAGGAGGGAAATTACTCTATTGTTTACGTTCTTGGAGACACGGGAAATGTGTAAAATAACATGCTTCTCTGCTGGAGTGAATTTCAGAGCATTCGAGAGAAGATTCACAAGAACTTACTAGAACCGCTGCTGGTCAGTGCAGATCTTCAAACTTGCCTCAATCTTTGGATCTAGACATATTCTGAAAATTACTCTTTTTTCTTTGAATTAGTGATTGAATATATGTTTAGTGAATTCTAAGATAGAGTTCAGAGAGCATTCTTTGAAATTTGCCTGCAGCTTGCCTTCGCGGAGTTTAGCATGGTCGAGGATATCGTTTATGAGATATTTTAAACTATTTCCAGAGATTTCTGCGAGTTCCAAAAGCTCAATGCTCATGCTGATTTCTTGGGTTTTAAAGGAAATTTAATCTGGCTTGATCTTTCTCTTTTCTGCTGAGCCATTAGAACCTTCCAAACATTCTCCATTTTAAATAATTTTTTAAGCTGAAGACCCACCTCTCCTGGTTGGTGAAAATTCTTGAATTGGTGTGATGAACTTGAATTCCATGGAAGAAGGTAAATCTGGTTTAGAATTAAACTCTTCTTAAGGATTATTGTTTTTAAGTTTCATACCAGATTCTGAAGCAAAACCAACTACAGAATCAACTCCAAATTCAGATTGATCATTACTTCTTTTTAAACTACTTTATGACTGCAGATTCAATAAAATTTTCTTGGCTTCGGAGATTGTGTAGTTGAGAGAGTTAAGCGGTTACCGAAGATCATGTGCAGTATTAGCCAATACTAAATCTTTAAATTTATCTTAAGCTTGATATAACTGAATTTTCTCTGAAACGGATACATCATCCACACAAAAAACTAATCTAGTTGATCCTTAAAACCCACAAACTCTGACTTAAATTGCAATACCATTAGAATTATTTCCATGCTACAATTTCTCACCTGTTATAAACGAGTTATTGAGACCCTCCTCGTCATCTGGAAAATACTTTCCATTAAACTTCCAGATAAAGAAACTCTTCTTTTGTTTTTTCTTTGAAGAAGAGTCGTTTTATTCTTCGAAAAGGCTCTTCAAATGCTAAAATAAAGTAGTTTGATTTGGTGCTCCATTTTCAAGTAAGCTACCAAATGCGTTAGTCTACCCTATGATTTCGTGCTTAGATTAGGTATTTCTAACTTTTTCAGCTAATCTTTTAGCAGTTTTCTTCTTCCTCTTGACACAGCAAAGAAACATAAGACATTTGAGGAAACTCTTTGGAAAGGGGTTGTTGAATTAATTGTTTCTTTAATGTAAAGTTGATTTTTTTGCTGAAACTGAATCCTCTATCACAGCAGATGGATCATGGTTGGTGTTATGGTTTTATTGAAAACTTTAGTTTATGTTGTTGGTGTTATTGTTGTTGTTGTTAATGATAGTAATGTTTCCTATGGGATTGATAGAATTTTTCATAATTGGGAAGGTAATATTTTAGATTATATTTTGAGTATTATTCAGATTATTATTATTTATGCTGAGCAAATTTGTCTGCAGAATTGTATTATTCTGATTAGTGTTAGGGCTCATGATCCCTTGACTGTTTTAAATGTAATTTTACCCATATAGATTGATTGGAGGAGCTATCTCTGGGAAATTTTAATCCCCAATAGTATTAGATTTATGAGATAAGGTTTTAGATGGTGAAAATGGAAAAATATTATGATTCTTGGGAGATGTTGGTTTCTACTGTTCAACAAGATCATCTTATTTTGGTTCTTTGGAGGTATCTCCCACGAATTACTTGGCATCGACGAACACACGCCTTGCAAAGTGTACAAACGAGGAAATATCTGTTATTTTATAGACTTCTTTACTGTGGTTGTTCGCTAGATTTAGAGTCCATTAAAGCAAAGGTTCATTGTTGTAAATCTAGCTTGCTCCACCTGCATAAGAAGTCGAACCTTACAAGATCTCCGTTAAACCTGTAATTGATCGAATAAATTGAGGTCCCTGTTATTTTTATACAAGAAGGATATTACTAGCGATGTTCTGGTGATTCGGAGAAGTTCCAGGATTCCTGTTGGAAGGTGAGTTTTTCTGAAAGTTACTTGGTATTTATTACTATTATGCTTATTCTTGATATGGATTCTAATGAATTATTTTTTGCAATTGCAATGCCTTAAATTAGCTGCTTCGTTAACTGGCAGCATCAATTGATCCATACGGAATTTGCTTATTAGCCACCACTGTGCTTGCTTAGTTTACATGAGGCAGCTAATGTTGCTGATGCTTGAAATTATTTTTATGAAGGGAAAACACTGCAGAAGGTAAAACAGCCTCAATAACATCGAGCCACTATTACTACCGCACCCTCGAAAAGAATAAATCCTTCATGACATTGTGGTGCTGGTACTTCTACAAAATCACTAGAGAGATAATGCACCACATGAAAATGACTGAAAAAACGTTATCCGCCTTTGCGATATTCCAGGTGTGAAAGATAAAAGCTGCTGTAAATCCTATGAAATCATATTAAAATTAGCTACTCAGCATTAGAATCGCATGAGAGCCGAAGATTGTGATCCCTCGTAGTTCCTAGATGTTGCTGTATGTTTTTGATCTGTTTTGATCAAAGAGATCTAATTAAATAGCAAAGATAATGTTGATCACACAAGAAAGTTTATTAATCCATCCGAAGTGAGTGTGCCGAATTGCAAAGAGCATCAAAAGTATCAAGATTAAGTTGGTTATGAGGATAGCTAGAAGTTTATTTGAGATTGCATCTTATATTGTGTAAGAAATAATGACGTAGAGGTTGCATGCGAAAAAGAGACCATAGACGATGAGAGCGATTAACCTATGATATTGGCAGTATGCTTTATGAAACTATGCTTCTTCGTTTTCTAATTCGTCATCTTCCTTCTCTTCCGCTTCGGATTCTTCAGAAGACTACTCTGCTTCTCCATTCAGCATCCCATTCCCAGGGATTCCCCTTAAAACCCTGCTGCATACTTTTCTACCGACCTCTCGATCACAATCCATAAGTCAGATCACACACACACACGCTTTGCAAGTACTCTTGATGCCAACCAGTTAATTAGTTCTTCTGAAAACCTTTTCGTTTTGGAGAGTTTGTCCAACTTTAAATTCTGCAAAAAACACTAATTTTTTCTTTGCAAACTTCATATTAAAAAACCAACAAG
>Ga0302271_10004242_pt1 | contig 11565 bp, 5 predicted proteins | sample III_Bog_N1_1_FD_198767 | JGI IMG/M metagenome (GOLD analysis project Ga0302271, IMG submission 198767) | Peat permafrost microbial communities from Stordalen Mire near Abisko, Sweden - III_Bog_N1_1 | ecosystem: Environmental > Terrestrial > Soil > Wetlands > Peat | place: Sweden: Abisko... | reverse complement strand
GTAGGATCTAGTGCTTCATTTGACAGAAGGTATGTATTCATATTGGCTTGTTGAATGAATTAGAATAGTTGATTACACTCTGGATTGATATAGTCTATTAACCCAACAGTTCCAATATATTCCAGTTAGTTTTCTATTCCTATTCCAAGTTACTTTAATTCTTCTTCTTAAACTTGAGGATCACTTTTAAAACCTTTGTAATTCTCTGTATATTTTTTTAACTCTTCTCCAGATATCAAGCGCCGAGCATAGATTATTGGTTAAAGCCCTCGTTTCTTGAAGTTACTCAAAATGGTGTCAAAGTTACTAGAGTTTATCATATCCATTGATATTTTCGAACGAAAATAGGCTGGTTCTCCTCTGCAATACACATAATATTTACTTTCTTTTCCATTTCCTTAGTCCCCCTCTACTTTTACTACAACCGAAAATGTCTGCTTCTCTTATCGTGGATAATTGAACATCTTGTCAGACACCTTCAAGACTTGTTTTCCCTAAATATATTATTAACATACAAATTACAGTTATTCGAACAATTAAAAACTCTTAAAAAAATAATAATGGATATTTAATTATTTTTACAAAAGCTGAAATGTAAAAATTGGAGAGATCTTTGCGGAGAGTGAAACCTGCCTGAGCAGCAAAAGCAAATACTTATTGTTCGAATGGGAATACTGAGTGATCTTCGAAGGAATTCTTATCAATATTAATAATATTCGATAGCTAACTGGTGTTGCAAATCAACATGCTAGTTAAAAGACTTGAAAGTGGATCACTAGCAGAAACCTCATCAGAACTGCTAGCAAGATCATAAATTTTATTAGCAAATTTTTGTGTTGAGTAAAATTTATTGATTTTCTAAATATCAGAAATAGCGGATTTGTCTATTCCTTGGTTATTCATGCTTGCACTAGCATTGCCAAAGCTACTATTTAAAGCATTAGTAGCAGAGTTAGGAGCAGCCAATGGAGATGCATTTATTGTGTTGATTACTGGGATTTAATTCCCATTTGTAATAATAGGAATCTTTAAAGATTTTTTATCTTCTTTTGGCTCATATTTTAATTGTTTATTGGATAATAAGGAGTTATTAGAGATCTTAATTTCTTTGTCATATGCTTAGGAAAAGTTGTGCCCATCAACAAGGGGACTATCATTTACTTATTTCTTTAAACCTTGCATTGTAAAATTGATTTCATCATTAGCAATTCCTACATCTTCTTCTGTGTCTCCTTTCTCTTTGTTATTGATCCTCTCTATTCATTAAAGAAGGATTAGTATAAAAGATTATCAAATAAAGTAATGATAAAAATACATGGAGAAAATCTGAATTCGAACTGTTCCAAATTTTTATGAAAAATGGTTTGATTGTCAATATTTTTCGTTTGCTTTAAGTTTTTGCTAGTGAGATTATGCTCAGACGGAATTTTCAAATCATCAAACTCATCTCCCATCTCTTATCCTAAGTTCTAATTTAGAGCATTTACAACAGTATTCAAAGCTACCTAAGTTATTGTCCCTTTGGTTTCACGAGCTTTACTCCATCCTTTTTCGTTAAATTCTAGTTTAAGTTCATTTGGATTAAAGATGTAGTCTTCTTGCAATGTCATTGCCCTACAAATTTACTTCTTTCCATTAAAAGGAACTCCTATGATATCCATAAACATGTAATCTATCTATTAAATTCAAACATAAAAATATTTGTATTTAACCATTAACACAATAAAAGAGGAAAATATCTTACTTGTCCAAGATTACTTAAGACGCTAGGATTCTTAATCTTAAAAAAGTCTTGTTTATTCTTAGATTTTGAACGAATGCTTCTTTCTGAGAGATAAGCAGAACCTATTTGAGTAGCATCTACTGCAACGTATACAGCAAGAGGTATGATCTAAGAGTAGAGAACGATATAGGAAAATAAACGAACGGAATCTGAAATCGAAGGTTCAACAGTCATGAGGAAAGCAAGATCTTTAGATTTGGCTACGATAACAATGATGCTAATAATAGAAAAGACTGCTATTACGCATACGTTAATTAAGAAGTAAAACAAGATTAATTTGTCGATATGAGTTGATTTTTGTGAATGATAAGACTTTTAGTACATCATCTTTGTATCCATTCCAGTGTAAAGTACCAACCCAAATATCCTATTAAAGGAGAAATGATATTAAAGATCAATAAAAAATAACTATTCTGCTATTTTGCAGACTAGATAAAACAAATTATTTTACCAATCCTTATCTTTATTTACGATGACTTGAGATCCTCGAGGAATAAAATTTTCAGAAGAAAGTTATTCAATTTTTGGATCTTTTTTCAGTCTTAGTTATCCGAAAAATTGGCTGAATATCGAATTAGGAGTTTCATAAATCAATTTAAGATTAAGTCTTGTCTTGTATTTATTGAAAAAAGACTTTTTCTGATCTTTTACTTGACTAACTAATAAAAATCATTAAAGAAAGATAATTTGAAATTGAGCTTACTTCTTGTTAGACTGCTGGCTTTTATCTCTCTTAAATCTTCTTTGCCTTCAGTTTACAGACAATTGATGTAGCAAACTGGAAGTTTATCTCTAATAATGTTTGAGTCAAGAAGGACCATATCAGCTGGAGCAATTTCTCCATGTGAGATTCTGAGAACATCTCCAACTCTTACATCTTCCCATTTCACATTCTCCGTACTTGTATTTTCCAATTGCCTTACCTATTTCATAATCTTATTATCCCACAATTAAATTAAAATCTTTTGGTTTTACAATTTGTGTGGTTGTTCTAGAAACTGCTCCATCAGTTTTGATTGTTTTTTTAGAATCAATTTTTTACGTTGTTCCGTCACGTTGAAGATTTACAAGTTAAGATTTTCTTTATTCAAGTTTTTTTTTGCGCTTTTTGTAAATAAAAGGATGAAATTTTGTTGTTTTCAATAATCTTTTTAATTTTTTTTACCAAGATTTCTGCGTTTTCATTAAATCCTCTCTAATTTAATAAATAATAAGAAACGATTTAAAGAGAATAACCAAATATTTTACCGCTACAATTTTATTGTTCCAATAATGATCATTTTTTGTACGAAGATAATCATAATAGAATTCTTTGAGCATAAAGAGCAAGAGATAGAAGATCAATGGAGATATCACTATCCACCTAAACCATCATATTATGTCTTAAAAAAGCAGTCTTTGAATTTGCATTACTCCTTGAAAGGTGAGAGATCAGGGCTGATTAGCATGATGAGAGAAATCAATAAGAAAAACAAGTTTCCAACTTTAGTAAAGAAGTTCAGAATTGTTTTCGGGAGAAAAGTTAATGCCTGTAAATATTAACATATTGTATCATTCAAATAGCTACATTAGGAATTGACGATTAAAGACATACAAAAAGCTATTATTTTCTGCTAGATGCCCTCAATTATTATTAAAAAAAAGTTTACTGTGTATATTGTAGTCTCAATTTTATTGGATTTGTCTTAAGTATGATTCATCATTCGACCTTTTTTGAGTTCAATCTATTTCAAAAAACAAGATAAAACAAATATAAAACTATAAGAATTTAGTTTACAATGAGTCTCTTCTCTTCTTCTTTGCTACATTTGGGACATTTGAATTGGCTCTACTGCTAGGCGTAGTAGCTGGAGTACATTGCTCCTAGATTATTTGCTCTTTATCTTAAAAATAATGTTTTTCTTTAATTAATTGAATCTATTTCAAGATAATCACTTCTAACAATCTTTTGAGAGAGAGAAAAAACTCCCCTTTCAAAAATTTAATTTTCTTATTTAAAGTCTGTTATTTCAATATTTGTATTAATTAGCTGCTTTCATTTTATATTTTCTTTCAATAAAGAAATACCTGCTCTTTTTATTTATTTGCTTATTCTTTTAGCTACATTATTTACACCTTGACTAGATTGGTTATCTTGACATTGAATAAAAATGAATTGTGGTTTTAATGAATTTTTGCTTTATTTTTGAAAGATAAAATGAAGAAAAATTAATCTTTTCAGACACAACTAGTTTAGAAGATAGACAATAAGAAATAAACAATTCTGCTTTATCCAATTCCCTTCAGTTTATTTTAGCTTCTTCATCATCTTCTTCTCCTTCAATAAAACCATTCTTAGCTTTTTTACTCCTAAAAAAATATTAGCAAAAGAATAAAAAGACTATTATTTATTACCCTTCTTTTTTGTCGAAATCGAATTTTAAGATATAGACGCTCTTGTTCTTTTACCTTCGCAAAAAAGAATATTTTTTATTATCATAATCAAAAACAATTTGTTTACTTCTGACCAAACTATCCCAAAGATAAATTTCCTCCAAAGATAACTATTTCCTTATCTAAAAGACATGCCGCATGATAAAATCTAGGTCTTGGTGGTTCTCCTTCTATATTTGGTTTGATCCTTTTGAAAAGCAGATGAGTTTAATACATTCAAAAATATTCTTTGTTGTTTACCATTCTTTGTTTTTGATGTCAAATACAAAAGTATCATTGAACAATTGTTTATTCTCGCCTCGACCTCCAAATATCAATATTTTTTTCCTGACTATTTTACAAAATACAAGAGGATAAAACTTCAAAAGTATTTTTTTTTAATTATTAACCTAAACTTGAAATGTGGCCATGCCGAGGAGTTGGAGGAGATCCTTTGATTTCATTTGTCCAGTTTTCCCATTTGAGTTCATTTTCAGGTTCAAGATCAATCACCCATACATCATTGAAATTTTTTCTACAGTTTAAGTTATTGTATTATTAAGAAACGAAATAAATGTTACGCTGGAGATGCCATGATTTTTTGCATACCACCAATAATAAACATCTTGTGCTTATAAATATCTGCAGTGTGAGAAAATCTAGGCTCAGGTAAGATGGAATCAGGTCTTAACTCAGTCCAAGTCAGATTTTAAAGATTGAGGCAATATAAATCGTTGTAATGGAACTCAGCCTCAAAGTCTTCGCTGCAATAATAACCTCCAAATAGAATGAGAGCTTTTTTTCCCATAATTGATAAAGAATTATGCTCTCTTTTCGAAGGTTTTGCTCCTCTTAGTTCTGCAGGATCCCATTATCTTGTGCTTGTATTATATACAAAATAATCTCTAAGAATTCTTTCATTGTTGAGTCCTCCATACATCAGTAATTTATTGCCAAAGTTGTTAACCCTAAAATAAGTAGTTTATTGATACAAAACAATTAGTATTAAAACTATCCACTAAAATATTTAAATTGAGATTAATCATGAAACCAAACAAAATAATAATTGAAAAAAAACTAAGTTAAATATTTATCTCCCAATTTCCAATTTGAAATTTATCTATTCATTCTCCCTAAAATGAAATTTCTAATTAGTGACGATTATTACTAGTGATAAGCTCGCTCTTCGGGGCAGAAGCCTTTGGTATCTACAATATCGACTTCATATGTGTTAATATTCATTTCCCACATAGTGTCAAGATAACTGCTGCGGTATCCTCCATAAATATAAATAAAGTCACCAACTTTATTCATAGTGTGTCCTTAAATTTGCCCCCTCATTTTTTCCCAAGAAACATGGTAAAATTGTAAAGATTTCCATGCAAGACGAGTAAGATCTAGTTCTGGTAAAGAATTTTTGCAGGGAGCATTTTGAAGGTTATTTGAATACTGATTGAGAGATGAGTTTTGCTCTACGTATATTATATTATTATATGTACCATGCTAGTTACTAATACATTTTTGGTTTGGATCATGCATGTAGATTCCATTGCAGACAAATTTGAATTCATAACGCCCAGGACGGAGTTTAATTTTAGCTACATTCTCATAATTGTTCTTGTAATTATTAAAGTGTCTGTGCATTTTAGTATCTCCTTACCAACCATCCCATGAACCTTTTATCTGTAAAATAATATTCAAGCAAAAATATTAATAGGTAGTTTCTAACCTTAATGTCAGGAGAATCTAATGTTGAGCTTATCTTAATGATTCTTCCATAATCCCAATTATCAACATCTCCTTTATTTCCATTCTCTTCCAATTGTTTCAAGATTCTCTCATCTTCTTCGCTTTCTTCTGTTTCATCGTACACTACAAGACGCGGAATTACCTCAAGGATATTATTATAAGATCCAAATCCATCTGAGAGGCTATTTTGCATATGATCATATGTCCATTTCCCATCAACAATAAACTTATATTGATAAGTGCCAACTTGCAGATTCATCGTGCATGAAAAGAATCTATTTACAAATTTGATAGTCAATAAACAACAGTTATTGATATGATATTTTCTTTGTACTGGGGATCCGCCGAGGATTAATTGAGTTTGATCGAGGTCTGCCACTGGTTCCATGATCCTGTTAAGAACACCACGTTTCCTCCATATTTCCTGAATGTTTGGATGTTAATTTTGACAATAACAAGGCACAAGTTAGCAATCGCACATACATACAGAAACAAATGGAAAGAAATTATTTAATTATCTCTTTTGAGATTGCTTTAGTTGTACCAAACAAAGTCAGTGGTGTTTGAAGCGCATATGCCTACATGGACATAACCGCAATTATGGCATACGCTCTAGGGCTTGAATCCAGATGCTGATACCTTAGACATTCTCTCTCTGAGTTTCCTAAAAATACCAAAGAGACGATGAGTCTGCGGGGGGATGATAATATTTAAGAATAATAAGAGTTTGCTAGAGATTATTGATTTGCTCTTGATTTTATTGCCTGTAATTAATTAATTCTTATTTGGGAGGGAGAAAGTTTGAATAATCACTCATTCTCTCCTTGTTTGTGTGACTAAGAAGAGGGGTATGGTATCTTCACTAACTCTTGTCACTTTTGACTCATTTCGAAATCACTGATCTTGGTTTATTAGCTCTATTTCAGCAAATAAGGGTGAAAGTGAAAGAGAATGAGCTAGAAATTATTTGAATATCCCCTGAAATTTTCAATCAATATCTTCTTTCTCAATATTAGCTTTGAAGCTTAATATTTTTAAATGACTTTCTTCTCTTTCCCTGTATCAATCTTTAGTTTTCTACTAATATGAAAAACAAAATATTTACAATATTATTTGTTACTGAAATTTACAATTTAAAAAAATATGAATGAACTGAAATCTACTAATAACATGTAAATTCTAAATATGAAAGAGATTGGCAAAAAAAGATTAAAATCAAAAAATGAAGTATTGTAGCTATTAATTTAGAAAATAGTTTTAAATTTTAGAATTTATTTATTTTTTTATTTTTGATGAAGAACCGCTCGCAGATTGAAAGGGATTTCAGAAGAATTATTCGCAAAACAATAAGAAAGAATTATTTCGATTCCAAACAAATAAATAATTTGCAAACAATACTCTTTTACCATACTGCCAAATGGAAGGCCCTGATAAACGCATTCAAAATGAGATTGCAAGGATTCAACTCTTCTAAAAAAAAGGGAAACTGCCAGCGAATTGGAAGTATCTGGGCCCTGAGATGAAAGATGGAATCCCTAACTATAAAATCTTCATTTTCAGCTGGCAGGGAATCGAAGGTGATATGAAGGGAGGTATCTACAATGCTTAAATCAAGTTACCGAACGACCTAACAGCTACACCTCCAAGAGTTCACATGATGAATAATTTCCAGCACATGCATGTTTATGCCGGAGGCATGGTGTGCTTCCCTTTCATAGAATATGATAAATGGAAACCAACAATTACGATAATTGACATAGCACAAGAATTAGAGAAGATGTTCATTCAACCTCCAAATATCTTATCTTCCGCTAACTTAAATCTTTTAAACATGTTCAATGAAAACCCTGACAAATACTACAAGTTTCTCAGAGACTAAGCGGAGAAGTTCCAAAACTAAATACCTTACCTTCCTTCCTGAGAATGAGGAGAGAAGGTCTCAGCAATGCTATTCTAAGAGTCACAATGAAACAAGTTCTTTTAAGGTCATCCATTCTTTCCTTGGGCTTTTGGTTTGTTTTGAAAATTCAATAAAATGTGTGTAATATCAGTATTAATAGTTATGTGTGAAACATGTTTTCAAAGATGTTTGAAGAATGAATTAATAGAAAATAGTAATTACGCTTGCTTGAATATGATAATTAACTTGAGTTACATTTTTATATTACATCTTTTTCATTGAGAAATCCGAATTTACAATTATTAAGTTTAGAGATAAAATATGTGTGATAATATGCTAGTGCAGAGAATGAGGTTGAAAGTTTGCGTCATTGAGTTTAAGAGAAATGAAAAGTTATGATCTTTGTACTTAGAATTCGTGAAGAAAAAAAGGAAAAAGGGGGGTAAAATAAATTCAGAACAATTATTTTTAAGAGGTTTATGTATTGATTATGTAGTCATAACATCAGAGCCAACAGCATTGCCATTCAGAAAATACTTAGCTTGGAAAAAGCTTGTGAGATTTTGGGATTGTCTTCTGAGTATTATCATTTGTTTCTAGTTAAAGAATAAAATGGTCAGTACAATTTTATCAAACTAATGAATGCCAGATTTATGTGAATTTCCGTGTATTAACTAAAAAAAGAAGGGCAAAGTGATGTCAATGAACAGACTGCCTTGCCTTATTGAAAGAATGCGAAGAGTTAATTGAGGAATTAATTAAAAAACTTATTGCCTCTTCTGCTGATAAATAAAATAAAAATAATAATCCCTTCCCCCTCCTTCTCTCTCTATCACTCTTTCCTTTTTTTAATCATCATTAATAAGATAGCTCAACGTTGCCACCCACCAGCAACATTAATACTGCGTGTGCGTGTGTGAGTGATTGATAATACAAAAGAGGCAGATAAAACTACTTAGTTTTCTTGCAGATATTGTTACATTCTCTGAACTTTACAGCATTTCAAACAAGTAATCCCACAGGAAAGAGATGGATCCCGAGCTGGTCTAGAAGAAACGTATCCAACGGATACAGAGCAGAGAAGATATTTTGAATGTACAACAAAAAATAAAACAAAAGAAGAAGAAGATGTTTCTTAATCTGTTTATTTGTGCTTATTTCATTCAACTCACAGGAAACATACAAGAATTCTATTCATGCGTTCCTCTATGAGAACAAGGTGTACGACTGTCTGCCAAAGAACTCCTAAGTATGAATAAATAGCAATAAAATGGGAAAATTGAAGTGAGTGTGTGTTCTTGATTCGAGGAGCTGTTTTTCTTCATCTTTTTTAATCTCATCTATGCGAAAAGCCTAAAATCATTTAATGTGTGTTTAGGTAGTGGTGATTGACAAGAATTTCTCTTGTGCAGAGGCTATCAACTTGGTCGTCAAGAACGATTTCGAGGAAGCGATCATTTGGAACTAAGATACGTCGAAATTCGATGGAATCATTACATATTCAGATATCGTTAATATCATCCTGAAAAGCTACAAGAACGTGGCATAAGGGCAGATACCATGTACAAACAAGAAGAAAACTACATATAATTGAAGTTTATTTTGATTGGTGTTTTTGGTTTAAAAAGTGAGTGATAGTTAGAGACAGACAATGGGCTTTGATAAAATGGAGTTCAAGAAATTTCAAGAATATGATTGTAACATTTGAATACCCTAAGTGAAATATCTAATCCAAAAATATTTCAATTTATCTGATATTTATATTCCTTAGAAATGGTGGATGAAGGTGATGCAACAGGAGCTATGATGATGACACCAAGTAATTTCAAGAACGATACCGATATGATCGAAGAAGAAGACGAAGAGATTAAGCTGTCTAATAATAATTCCACTAATAACACGAATAATACTAATAAACCTAATAATAATAATAATAATGCTAACACTACTCCAACTAATAGTAGCAGCTCATATGGTCTCCTAAATGGCAGTGTTGGAAATGCTCAAAAGACACCTGGTATTGGGGGATAGCCAGGCATGTCATAAAGCTAGAAACTAGCTAAGTAACAGGAAACACCCAATGCAATTAGTTCAATGAATAACTAGGATTTTCAAGCTGAGAAGTATCCATTCACCGATGACATGAGATAAATTATCCTTAACGATCTGCAGAAACTCTCAGTCAGAAGCTGGTTTAGGATACTCAACCAAGATGTAATCAAGGAATTTGTTGGATTTAGTTTTTGGTGCCATATTTTATGTTTTGTTCTTGCTCCTTGCTTATTAGGAATACGAGAGCAAAGAGTTGATCAGTGTGAGTTTAGAGGCTAAGCTCTAGGAGGCTTGCTCGAAGATGATTTAGAATAAAATCCACAGGATCTTAGTCATCGACAACGAGAGCTAGCTAGTTGTGGGGATACTTACATACAAGGACATTCTCTTGTTTTTAATCAGAAATCTAACTTAAGATTTTCAGAGCGAAGAGAACAAAGCTGATTAATATGACATTCCAATTTCTTATGCGTTGGACTAGCTAGAGACGAATCAGGAAGTACTATCCTGTGTGCATACGGACACAACATACAATGCATTTGATATCATGATGAACAAGTGGAGAGTGTCTTCTGTGCCTATTGTCGATTCGAATAATATTTATCTCGGACTTATTCACAGAAGAGATATCATTTTCATTTGGAAAACACTCCACTTTGGGATAGTAAGAGGGAGATTGATTGTGTGTTTTTCATTGATTCATTGATGATCTTTTTTTTGATTTTTTGAATGATCTGCAGTTAAGTCGTCCAGTGCATGAGTTCTTGTCGTTTTTGAAGGAGCAAAAGGAGAAGTATAAATTAACTAGCATCCAAGTGAATGAGTTATTTGAGTCTACTGATTGCGTCCGAAAAGTTGTAGAGAATCTATTTTTGGCACAAGGCAATAGATTAGTCTCCATAAACAAAGATACCAAATAGCTGTAGAGATTTATTACACTCAGTGATATCTTCTAATATTATCTGCAAGATAATTGAAATAGTGCAAGAAACATCAATAATCAGCGACGATAGACATACATGAAAAAAGATATGAATAAGGACGGAATGGATAGGATAATGAACATGAAAGATACACATGAGAGGATAATAACTAAATTAATAAGAATAATCGATCAATAACTATAAATACTCTTTTTTATTAGTAAGATCTAGCTATGCTAAAATATTTTAACAATACTATGCAGATGGGCATGCTATTTTAGAAGCAGCATGAACACGGCAGCAACAACAACAAGAAGAACATAAGGGTTTGTGTTTTACTGTTAGACGGGTTAGCCAGAATTGCTGCAGATCCAATTAGAATATCTTTTGATGCCTGTTTTTACTCTCGTTTTCTATTTCTATTTAAATTATCTTTCTCTCGTTTGTTCTTGTTCTATGTAGTATCAAACAACTCTGCAATACATCTTTCTCTATTTTATTCTTTCTGATTAATTGCACTACAATAAATACATGAGAAATTGCAAGAACTGCTTTGGAGCGTTGCTCAAGATAGGAGAAGAGCTAATTATTGCCTCAATTGTATTTGAAATGTCTGCCTGCCAACAAAGGGCAACAATCTCAAAAAACAAATCACTCGTTCTTTGGGAATAATCTCTTGCATTCATCTCGGGGTTGGGGTTGGGGTTGGGGTTGGGGTTGGGGTTGGGGTTGGGGTTGGGGTTGGG
>Ga0302271_10004241_pt1 | contig 11566 bp, 14 predicted proteins | sample III_Bog_N1_1_FD_198767 | JGI IMG/M metagenome (GOLD analysis project Ga0302271, IMG submission 198767) | Peat permafrost microbial communities from Stordalen Mire near Abisko, Sweden - III_Bog_N1_1 | ecosystem: Environmental > Terrestrial > Soil > Wetlands > Peat | place: Sweden: Abisko... | reverse complement strand
CGGTAAATACAAAAATGAAAATATTGAAGATATTTTAAAAAATGACCCTATTTATTGTCAATGGTTATACTCTCAGGATAAAAAAATTATCCCTGAGATTAAATCTTATATTTATGATAATTTAAAAAATTATACTATGAATTTTGGTAAATTTAAAGGTAAAGAATTATCATTAATTGAATCATATTATCTTGACTGGTTAAAAAAAAGAATTCCTGATGATAAATTATTAATTAAACATATTGATTTAGTATTATATTCAAATTAAATTATTTTTTTGTTAATTCTTCTAAAATTTCAATACGTCTTAATAAATCTTGAATTACTACTTGTTGAATTACTGATACTTTATCATAATCTACTGTAAATTGTATTCCATCTGGTTCATCTGGTAGGATACTTCCTTTTAAAGATAAATTTTCACGTACTGATACAACGTATGGACAATATTTTAAACAATCCTGAGCAATATATCCTATTGTTGTTTCTTTATGGTTTTTCATATTAAATTGAACACCATTAACATTTTTAACAAAATCTATTGCTCCATTTAAATCAATATTTTTAATATTTTCTTTAACTCGTCTATCCGATAAGGTTTCAAACCCCCCTGACAAAACAATTATAGAATTCGCTGATCTAATTGAAGCACTAAAAGTATAAGGACCTAAGGTGGTTCCCCAAGTAGATGCTTCGTAAAACCCATATGTTGTTAAACTGGGTATTGAATATGAAACAGCACTACCAGAGGATATATCTAAAGCATATGACGGGGTAGTATAACCTATTCCAACTTTTCCATTAATAACAGTTAAATCACCTATACTTGAAATTCTTACTTGTTCTTTATAAGAACCAACACTCGCTGCGTTTTGAGTCCAAAATGTTAAATTTCCTTGATTAGTTGAACTTCCTATATGTTGATATATACCTGCAACCGTTGTATAAGAAGGTGTAGCATAATTATTAGTAAATAATATGGATTCTTGTCTACCAGCTACATCATCACTCCTAATTATAATATTACCTCCACCTAATGAAGAATCTACTAGTAATCCTCTTAAAACTCGACAATAACTTCCAATTTGATCAGCATTAGAACCTGATATAGTAAAATTACCACCACTTGATTGTGTCATAGTAGTATAAGATGTTGTTTCTGTTCCATTACTGTTATTATAAACTAATCTTAAACAATCACCAGTAGCACTATTAATAGAAACTTGTGATTGAGGATTAGATGTTTGAATTCCTAATAAACCTGTTGATTTAATGATAAATTTTCTTGATGAAGCAGTAATATCTTGACCATAATTCGCTACTATTAGATCCGCAGCATTTCCTGTTGAATTAGTTGTTGATGATTGAATATAACCTGCACCACCATATCCTAATAATTGAAATCTACCTGCTGTTGATGATAAATCACCAACTCTAACTTCACCATTAATATTTATTTGATCAACTTGATTACTAGCATTTGTAACAATAGATTTTGAAGCTGTAGTAGTTCCTGGAGTTACATTATTATAATTTAATTGAGTAGCAGTAGAAGTAATCAATGTTCCACCTAATTTTAAACCTATTGTTGATCCATTATGTGTTGTAATATCAACATTACCACCTGATGGAGTAATAGATAAATCACCTCCAGATGATACTAATAAATCACAATAATTAGTTTCTGTTCCAGCTTTATTATTATAAATTAATCTTAAACATTGACCAGTAGCACTATTTATAGATAATTGTTTTATAGGATTATAACATTGAATTCCTGTTAAACCTGTTGATTTTATCATAAATACTCTTGAAGAAGTTGAAGCAGTTTGAGTATAATTTCCTATAGCAAAATCACATCCATTATCCGTTGTAGTATTTATAGATGTTTGTAAATACATAATTCCAGCACTCCCAGCCATTCTTGCTCTTCCATTAGTAGATGTTAAATCACCTAATAATGAAATTCCATCAGAGTTTAAAGAATTTGTATTCACTGTTGAGGCTGTTAAATTTCTAAATGATGATATATCTTTATTTGAATCAACAATCACTGTTTTAGAAGCAGTAATCGTTCCTGGAGTAACTCCAATATTATAATTTATATATGTTGAATAACTGGTTGATAAATATAATCTATCTGCATCTTGTCTTGTTAAATATTTTCCAGATGAAAAAGCATTTGTATTAAATGTTGCTGTATTAAACGCTGGAGGTAATGAATTCATGATTTATTATATTAATAAAATTTAAATTAAAATTTATAAATTAAATTATTAATATTTTGTTTTAACATTCGTTTATTTAAATCAATTAACATAAAATTCATATTTTCTTGTGTTAATTGATTATAAATTTTTTCTAATTCATCTATAGATAATCCAATAGAAAAATCAGATAAAACTAATCTTAAATCTCTTTTAGTCATACCTCGTCCTAACCATACATAATTTATATTTTGTCTAACAATTTTAGGTGCTCCAAAGAAAGATTGACTAATATATATACAACTATAATATAATTTTCTCCCTCTTATAAATAATTCTCCAATTTTATTATTAGGTGTTAAAACCATATCATCAAAAATAATTAAACCATTCTGACCTTTTTCCAATTTTTGAACATCTGGTATTTCACCGTTATAATATATTTTAACATTTTTTAATTTATCTACTAAATGATCATATAATGGTTCTTCGGCTTTTGATACTATTATTATATCATGAAATGTGTTATTCATCATATATAAAATATTTAAAACTAAATTTGTTTTGCCTCCTCCACTCGCACAATTAATTAATGCTCTAAAAGGTAGTTTAATTCCGTGTAGAGATTCATTAGGATTATGGATTTTTTCTTGTTTAAATGTATTATAAAAATTAATTAATGAACCCATTTAGTTTTTTAACTAAAATTTAAAAATTACTATATAGATATATATATAAAAAAATTTAGAATTTTCTAAAATATGTCGTTCCCGATCATCATAAATAGTACTAATAATGTTACTCCAAATACATATAAAGTTTCATTAAGTAATACTACTGATTTAAATGAATATAATGTTTCAATAGGTTCATGTTTTATTTATAATTCGTGGTATAATATTAATCAATCACCATTAAATAATAATCAATATACATTAACAATTCCTAGAAGTGGTGGATCAGATACTTTAATTATAACTATACCTGATGGTAGTTATAATATTTCTGATCTAAATAATCAATTACAATATACATTAATAGCCAATGGATACTATATTTATAACACAACAACATTAATTAATACTTTTTATTGTGCTTTTGAATTATCTCCTACTAATTATTCTGTCCAATTTATAACATATGTCATGCCAACTTCTCTACCTGCTGGTTATACTTCAGGTGGTATGACATTTTCTGCTTCAGCCAATCAACAATATCAAATTACTATTAGTTCTAGTAATAATTTCAAAGATATAATAGGGTTTAACGCTGGCACCTATCCAACATCTTCAACAAATAGCACAACTCAAACCCATAGTTCAGATTATGTTCCAGATGTTAATCCAGTTAGTGCTGTTCAAATTAGATTAAGTTGTTTATATAATCATTTATCTTCAAATTCTCAATTATTACACGTTTTTACAAATGGTAACACAGCCATAGGAGAGATGATTGATGCCAGCCCTAATGAATTACAATTTGTGCCTTGTATAGGTAGTCATAAAGAATTGATTTTATCATTTTATGATCAAAATGGTAACGTATTGAATTTATTAGATACTAATTTAGTTATTAAACTAATATTTAAAAAAAAAGATTTATAAACTAAATTTTTAAATTTTCTAAACTCTAACATAGAGTTCTTAACTAAAATTTAAACAATTTTCTTAATTCTTCTAAAATTTAAAATAAATTTAAATTTTTAATTTGATCTAAAATTAAATTAATATCTTTTTTTAATTTAGGATTATCATTTCCTGCTTTAATCATAAAATATTTAATATAAAATTTATTACGTAATTTTGATTGTTTATTTAGATTATAAGATTTCATTGTTTTAAGAAAATTATTTATTTATTATACATAATAGAAGATAATTCATATAAAATATCATTTTTTGTTGAAAAATTATTTAATGTAGTTTTATTATTCAATTTTTTTAATAATTTTAAAAGAGTTCCTTTATTATTATTCCTTAATTTATTCTTTATATTTGAAATATCAATACTTTTATTAGAAATATTATTTATTATATCATCAATATTTTCATAAGGTTTATAAACATTAATATCTTCTTTTTTCATATTTTTTTTTTCTTTTTTAATATTAATTTTATTTTGTTTTTTTTGAAATTTCATAATATCTTCTTTTTTCATATCATTTTTTTCACGTAGAATATTGATATTATCTTGTTTATTTACTAAATTTTTAATAGCATAATTTTTTATTAATGTAATAAAATCATCTAATTTTATATTATTATCATAAATTTTATTAATTAAAATATTTCTTGAATCTTTTTTATTTGCTTTAATACCTAAATTTTCTAAAGCCGATATAATTTGAGTATTTGTTAATTTATTTTTTTTAATTAATTTTAAAATATAATTTTTATCATCTTCATTAGGTTTATAAGCATTAATGTCTTCTTCTTCCATATTTATTTTTTCACGTTCAATTTGATTTAATTCATTATTCATTTTATTAATCAAATTATTTTGATATTTTAATTCACCTAATGTTTCAATTGGTCTTATTTCATTAATTTTATCATTAGAAATTTTTTTTTTTCTATTATTTTGTTCATCAATTTTTTTTTGTAATTCAATTTGAAAAGGACTCAATATATTTTTTTTTTTATAAGTATTTGTCCCCGATTTATTTAAATTTGATTTTATTGAATTAATCATTTCTGGTGTAATTTCACCTAATTTTGAAAATGGTTTTTTAGTATTATTAGTAGAAACTTTCTTTAATTTTTTTGAATTAATCATGTCTGGTGTAATCAAATTATTTCTTTTATTAATTAATCCATTATTATAATCATAACTTGTATCCATATTTTGAATATTTTTTATTTCCTCACCATATAATTTTTTACTTTTATTAATTAAATCTTTTGAATATTTATCTAAAGGATTAATATTTCTTATTTCATTTATTTTATTAGGAAAATTTAATTGTTCAATTGGTCTTAATTCATCAATTTTAAAATTATTTTGATCATATGGACTTGATGTAGATTCAAATGATATTCTATGTTGTTCTAATTTATCTACTATTTCATTTTGTGATAAATTCATTAAATTTGCTTCTCTTACAATATTATTTTGCTCAATTTGATAATCAATATTTAGCTGATCAAGTTTAACTTGCTCTAAATATACCTCCATGTGCCTCTCTAAAGACGAACTATATAAATATTTAGTTGAACTCATTATAAATTTTAGTTAAAAACTCTTTAGAGTTTAGAAAATTTTAAGTTATATTAATAGAATTTAAATTAAAAAAAAATATATTATTTTAAATTTTAGTTAAAAACCATTCGTAGGGTTTAGAAAATTTTAAATTTTAGTTAAAAACCATTCGTAGGGTTTAGAAAATTTTAAATTTTAGAAGAATTAAGAAAATTTTAACTTTAATTTAAAATTTTATTGATTCATTAATTTAATATGTTTTTTAGATTTTAAATGAACATTTTTATTACTTCTTGAATATATTATATATTGTTCAAATAACGTTAAACACTATTAAACACTTGATAAAACGCATTGACTTGTGTTCACAATCCATTGACGCTCATACCATATCATACAAATGACCTTCATTCCAAATGTAGAGCTTGGGTTAGTGCATGAAATTTGAACTGACTTAGAACTACCGTCTTCGCTTTCAATTCTACGACTTAAATCAACACTATAATAACGATGATTTTGGTTAAATAGAAGCTCTGTTAAGAGACCTGATGTGTTTCCTTCAATTGCTGATCCACCATATCCTAAATCTTCTTGTTCCTCAACCCACTGTTCAAAATCATATTGAATTGGATATTGATATATTGGTTTATTAGCCAGATATACTTGTAGATTGGATAGGAGAGCATATGGTCCAGAAGAAGCAGGAACTGAGTCAAATGGTGAAATCTCTGGATTAGTTAAATTTGTAACCCCTCCGAGATTTTGCCACATAGGAACCATAACTAATCTACGTGGATTTGGTACTCCTGTGGTGATAGTATAATTGATAGATTGACCAGCTGGAATAGTTACTGGGTTAACAATTTTTTCTAAAGTTGTGAAAAATTTATTTGAAATAGTTAGAGCTTGATCTGCTTTTGGATTGGCCAGATAATATGGAACTAATAGACGAGCATTAGTTAAGACTGGACCCGATGATCCTACTGCTCCACTGGTTGTAGCATCTACTGATCCTTGGATTTGAACTACAGGAGCTGTTGTAGCATAGTTACCCATTAAAATACCTGTAGAAGAATTATTAATTAAAAATGGTGTTGTTCTACCTGTATTAGGGGTTATAGAAACAGCAGAAATAACAGCAGATCCAGCAGTTCCTGTTAGTTGAATAGTTGAACTATTAAATGATAGATAAACAAATCCTTTAAGATTTTTAACCATTGGGAAGTTAGAAATATCACATAAATCTTTCAATCTACAACGTGCCATATAAAACGCTGTCTGGATAACAGTAGTGGCTGTGTTGGACCCTGCAGCGGTGCATGCACTATTATTTCTACCAGCTGTTTTCATAGCACTTGCTCCTAAAATAGTTGCTTGGGTGGATGTGGTTAATCCTATTTCATTATTAGTAAAAGCATTTCTTGTGGTTATACCTTCATTGAATAGAGTAGATTGATTATTAATAACATCTAAACCTTTGACAGCTCCAGCGACCGTTGAATAAGCACTATTACCCATACCTATACCATTTGAAATAGTAGTAGTAGTAGCCCCACCAGCAGTACAATCATCTAAAGCAACACCATAAGTGGTGCCATATTTAACTAATTCATCTTGACTCCACTTGGATAAAATTCTAAATTGGGCTGCGACATTTTCATATGGTTGAGACGATTGAATATTTTGTCCATTAATAATAACTTGACAACTATCTATCCATTGGTGCCATCCATTTTTAATAATAGCAGTTGATACTTGAGCGATACTCTTAGTAGTCTCAGAACCTGTCCCAGCAGTAATAATACTGGTTGAAATTTTAATAGGGAATTCAATAACCGCTTCATTTAAATTAATCCATTGACTTTGACTATTTAATGTAGCCAAATCAAATTGTATTTGTCCTGATGAAAAACTCCCAGAATTACTTGTAGAATCTGTAATGAACGTATAATTTTTATCATTGAATTTAACATCCGTTGAAGATTTGTATTCATCATCTACCGAATTATGAAAATTGATTAGATCACTATCTGAAGACATAATTTTTAAATTTTAATTTATATATTTATAAATATATAAAAAAAAATAATTAATTAATGAATTCTTTAAATATTATTAATAGAAGTTCTATATCAGATTTATATAAATTATGTTCTTTAATGGATATTAAAAATGTATTTATCTGTGAAAGATCTGGTTTAAAAAATGCTTTAAAAAATAAAAAAATTAAAAATATTATTTTTAATATGTCAAATCATTCTACTCACTGGGTAGCTTTAAATAAAATTCATAAAAAATATTTTGACTCTTATGGTGAAGAAATACCTTTAGGGGTTCCTAAAAATTACGTTAAAGCATCTAATAAAAAAGAATTACAATCAATAGAAAGTAGTGATTGTGGACAATTATGTTGTCTATGGCTTTATTATATTAATTATAAATCTAATCAACTATATTATAATCAATTTGTAGATATTTATTAATACTCTATCTATGGTATCTTAAATATAATCTTTCAAATTCTTTAGATAATGACCATATAGGTTCATATTTTTCAAAATAGTCCCATTCTTGATTTTTAGCTCTTCTTATACGTTCTTTATATAAATCATTAATATATTTTTTTTTAGATTCCATAATTTATTATTATAAATTTAAAATTTAAATTAAAATTTAAATTAAACGTATAATCCAGAACCTTTACCTATATATAGTCCTTTTCCACGACCTTTTCCTCTTAGACCAACACCCGTTGCAGATCTAAGAACATCACGGGCTACTGTAGCAGTAGCTGGGCTTCCTGTTACACCAGCTACTAATGGGACTGCAGCATCAGCCAGAATAGTCCCAACACCGCTATCTTTTAACCATTGACCTGCCTTTTTAAGCCCTGACCATACCGAGTCAAAAAACCCACCACCTGATATCATATCTTTCTCTGGGATTAATCCATGATAATGAGCAGTGTGCATGACCTCTCCTGGAGATAGTTCTAATTGAATACCATTTTTAGCCGTGGCGACTTTTTTAGCGTTGACTGGATGAAGTAAGACAATTTGACCACTACCAATAGCATCTGCTGTTAATCTTATACGAGCTCCTTTTAGAGCTTGAATCTGCTGTCTAGGTGTGATTTTAAGCTTTACTTGAATATATGGCATGTTTTATATGTTTTATATGTATTATATGTAATATAATATATAAGATATAAAAAATGTTAAAAAATAAATTAAATAATAAAAATAAAATTTCAAAATTACTAAAAAATTTTAAAGAAGATAAAAAATCAGAATCTTTAAATGAACATAATGAAGAAGTTTTAACCAAAACTATTAAAAAAATAATTAATAAAAATAAATTAAAGCCTATTAATACGAAATGTTTATTAAATTAAAATAAATTAAATTTATTAATATAGATTTAAAATTTAAAAATTTTAGTTAAAATTTTCTTAATTCTTCTAAAATTTAAACATAATGAATGTAGGTGAGATATCAGAAAAAATATTAGAATTAATGAATATTAATCCAGATTCTAAAGAAGATATAATAAAGAAAGCAATATTAGAAGCAGAAAATAATACTAATGATTTAAAGAAAGATATAGCCAAAATTAAATATCATATCAAAAAAACAAAATTAGGTAGAATTCATTGTGATAAATGTAATATTGATTTTTATAAGGTGCATGAAAAACAGCATAATATGTCTAAAAAACATTGTAAGATTAATTAGGATTATTTAAATTATAGATGTGTTTAAGACTTTTTTTATGTTTTATTAAAAATTTATTATTACAATATTTTTTACATATCTCACAATATTTTTTGTTCAATTTTTGTTGAATTGTTAAAAAAGATTTATATTGACTATTAAATATATGATAATCACTTTCTTCATGAATTTTTAAATTTTCTATATTAGAAATATTACAAATATTACAAAAAAAATTCATTTTTTTAAATTTTAGAAGAATTAAGAAAATTTTAAATTTGAACTTATATTATATTAAATTTATTTTTTTAAAATTTAATAAATTAAATGTGCGACTTCATTACGTTTATACCTAAGATTATGAAAATCTTTATCTTTATAATTATATATATCAACACCTTTTTTAATCAAATTATTTTTTCTAATTTCAAATTCTTTTATAATCTGATATTTATTATAATCATCTTTATATTTTAATAATTCATTTTTTAATTTTTCATTTTCAATATTTAATTCATTATTTTCAATATTTAAATTATTATTTTTTAATTTAAATGATAAATTTTCCTTTTGAATATTTTTTAAATTTGATATAATTTGACATTTTTTATTAATAGTAGAATTTAAATTTATAATTTCTTGTTTTTTATATTCATCAATCTCATATTTTTTATGGATATGACAAAAATTACTTTTTGATTTTATCTTACAGATTAAACCGGTTTTTAATACTTTATTACACATTTCTTTATTATATTATTATATTATTATATTTATTTAGATTAAAATTAAAATTTTATATTAAATAGATTTAGCCTTTTGCTTTAACATTTTCATTTTATAATACCATCTCAATTTAGAAGCTTTAGATCTTTCATGTCTTTCTTCATCAGATAATTTTCTTGGTCTTCCTACTTTATTATTTATTTTTGAAAAATCATATAATTTACACATTGTTTTAATTTTAAAACTTAATTGTTTATTTCCCATTACTATATTTTATATTTAGATAAAAATTAAAATTTTTTTAAATTTTCTTAATTCTTCTAAAATTTAACAATTTTCTTAATTCTTCTAAAATTTAACAAATTGAACATTTCTTTTAAACCCATTATCATACCTTGAATATTTAAAATTTTTGTTATATTTGAAAAACTTCTTTGAAACTAATTCAAATCGTAATTTATCACCATTATATAAATCTTCATATATTTCTAAAGGATTTATATAATTTTTTGAATTAGTTAAATTTTCAACTTGAAAATTTTTAATAGATGAGTTAGGTATTCCTTTCATACGTATATGATAATCATATGATTTAACACCATCATTAACCATTTCAATTTTATCAATATAACATTTTTTACCTAAGAAATAACTTTCAATAGAAACCGGTAGAATATCTTTTGATTTGAAATCAAAATCACTATGAAATTGACCCATATTTGAACCTATTAATTCTCTATTATATATTTTTTTATATTCATCTTTTAAAATTTCAATATCATCTTCTTTTATATGGATTGAATCTGTATCTTGATAATACATATTTAGATCTAAATCTTCAGCCAGACACATTACCTCATTCATAATTCTTTTAGACATTGATAAGATTTCAATTCCTATATGAGGAGTAGAATAATGTTCAAACGTAGGATTATAAGATTCTAACATAAATATATTTTCTGATATTTTTGTAGTTGAAATCATCGTTGCTGTATTATATAAAAATTTATTAAACGCCTTATCTTCACCATATAAAAATTCATATTTTTTAATAATAGGATTTTGAATAGTTTTACCATAAAAAGCATTCATAATTAATTTGAAACATAATTGAGCAGGATTACCTTGTTTTTTATAATTTAATCTCTGATCAAATAATGATTTAATAAATTCTTTGATTTGTTTATTTCTACCATCATTAAAATAATAACCCCTAATGATTCTAAATTTTATTTGTTGAAATTTTATCAAATCTTCTAAAGATGTTTTATCAACATACACAGACCCTCTAATATCATTAGAAAATTCTCTAATTCCATCTTTATTAACTTTTGATATTAATGAAAATCCACGTTTAATTTTGATATCTTGAACATCTATTTCAATAAAATATCCATCTTGAGTTTTTAGAAAATTATAATTTAATTGCTCATTTTCAATAACTTTTGGTAGTCCTTGTAATACACCATCCATTCTATACATAGCACTTGGATATAATGATACTGCGTCAAAATCTTGTAATCTATCTTTGATATGATATTTTTGGTTATTTTTAGTCATTGTTCTACCACCTACTAAACATCGTTGTATGAATTCTCGTTGTTGTCCTGATATTTGGTAGCATCCATCAAAAACATTTGAATTAACACCATATTCATATGATAATTGTGGTAGTGATATTATATTATCAATATCAATACTTGTAATATTACACATCCATTGT
>Ga0302271_10004238_pt1 | contig 11573 bp, 8 predicted proteins | sample III_Bog_N1_1_FD_198767 | JGI IMG/M metagenome (GOLD analysis project Ga0302271, IMG submission 198767) | Peat permafrost microbial communities from Stordalen Mire near Abisko, Sweden - III_Bog_N1_1 | ecosystem: Environmental > Terrestrial > Soil > Wetlands > Peat | place: Sweden: Abisko... | reverse complement strand
AAGCAATAGCAAGTATCTTTTCCTACAATTAAAAGTTCATTCTATGCCAAATAAGAACTAATCATTTGCTGTGCTATTCATCATCCTGTATAAGTTTAATTTTGTGTTCAAATACTTCAAGAATATTTCTGATATCTTCTTTCATATTTATGATTTTGCTTTCTTAAATCAAAGCAGCCAACTTTCTCATATTCTTCAACTCATTGGATTGCAAAGGTTTCTGTTTGAAAGTATACTTCCTTTAGAATCATTATCTATGTTCTCCCTTGGGTATTTTCTACACCATTAATCTCTTAGCCTTGTATTTGTGGACATATGTATTTTAACCACAGTTCGCTCTTGAATTCTTCTTATGATATGTCACAGAGGAGGCAATTAATTATTTCATATTATCTCATCTCTTTCTTATCCATTATTTGTTTATCTTTCCTTCCTTTCTTCTGAATTATCTCTCTACTTCTACTAATATTTTCATTCTATTTCTCTTGTCATCTAATAATTTTCTACCACTCTCATAAGCAATTTTCTACTCTAATTCACCACTTCATTTTAGTAATCCTGAATATCAATTCTTCTTATTCTTCTGTTCAAAGATCTTCCATCGGTTCTCTTTTTTTTCTTTTCTCGTCTCATTAACTCTTCTTCATCTTTTCTCATAGCATTCTTTAAATCCTTGATTCTCCTCTTCATCTTAATTCTTATTCTATTTTTAATCTTTCTTAAATGTATATCAACACAAGGTGTACCTTGACATGAAGTTACTTCGATAGGAATGATTCGAGTCCAAAGAGTAGCTGATTTCCTCTAAAAGTGTGAATAAATGATCTGAGAAAATAACCAATGCAAATTATGTTAAACCACTCTTTTTCTAGAAAAATGGATGCAACTGCTCACTTCGATAAGCATTCTTTGCAACATGAATTTAAAGAGTTATGGTTTGTCAAAAGCTAGTTCTTTTCATAGTTGTAATCAAAGTGAAAAGTAGTTTTTTTGTTTTTTTTAAAGAAAAACAATCAACTTTCTAAACGAATAATCTGTGGAACAAATACTATTATTGCTATTGAAAATCCTCTCATTTAGGTTTGTGAACTTCAAATCCTTAAGATCCAATTTCTTTAAGTACATAATCTATTCATACCGCCTAGGGATTCAAGGGTGTAAGCTAAAAATAATCAAGGTTGAGGGTAACAGTAACAGTACTAGTTTAACAACTACAACAATAATCATAGCTCTCTTTGTGCCTTGTATCTTTTAATTAGCACCGCCTTTTGCTGGTTCTCCTACTATTGTACTCTCTCAATAGTTGAAATTCATTAATACTACAATATGAAATAAAAAAAGTAGCTCTCACAAATACACTAAATATCTTAACAAAAAAAAAGAAAATATTTAAAATAAATAAAAAAATTTCCATGGGTTTTGATAAATTTTTCATTTCCTTGCTGAATAATTCATATTCTTTTTTACAGCGGCTTTCGTAACAAGTTCAAGGAGATTATTCAAAGTGTGATCCACTAATAGGTTGTTCACTACTCACTTACAAGAAGCACGTTGAGCTTGAGATGATGATGCCTCGAAGAAGATAATCCTTTAAAATCAGATTTTTATGAAGAATATTTACTGCAGCAGCAGCAAGAAATAGCACAAAGTTCAAGGAACAGAAAGGTTTAAAAGGATAGTTTAGGGATCTCAAGGAGTGCACCGGAGAATCATTTATTTTATTGTGAATTGCTAAGACTTTTCTTCTTCGAAAGATCATGAAGATAAGGCATAAAGTAGTAATCAAGATAATCTATGTGAGTTGCAGCACCTTTTAGGTGGCTTTGTGGATACATTCTGCCTTAGTGTTTCGCGAATAACACTGAATATCTTCTGTTATTTTTCAAATGCATTCACTTGTTTCTTTGTATTGCTTGTTTCTATCTTCAGAAGACATCATCTTTTAGTTTTCATTCTTGTAGTTGATTTCTTCCAACCACGCAGAACAACAAAAACAAAGTAGCAATTCCATAGATATATTATTTCTACCATTTTCCTTAAAAAGTTAAGGTTATTTCTTATTTGAAGAGATGTCCTAGACATATCCATAACACGTAGTTATCAGGTAAATGATATTCGTCAAGTGTTTCTTCCTGTGGCAAGAAACCATCAACTCCATGCCTGTTTCTTAGTGTATTTTTCACTGTCTTGATTTGGATCATCACTGGGAAACATATTTCGACTTTTGGTTTTATGGAATTCTGCTTTTCGGTATCCAGGAAAACCTATGATTTTCGTTGTATTCTGAAAACAGCTTGAGGAACTCATCATAGGATTTGGGTACACTAAAGATAAGCTGTTCAATCAAAATCTTGAACATCCTTATGTATGTCTTTGCTTTTTGTGAAGTCCAGTCAGAAAACCCGATATAGCAAATATTTAGCCTTACTGGAGATAAAAACAACTAATTGAACATCATTCTTCCTTTTCATTGCGAACAAGATAATACATTCTTCTTCTTGTGCTTCGAGGTTGATGTCAATTGCCTTCATGAGATAATTTAAGGTCGCTCTCATGCATAAATACCCATTCTAGATCTTGATTGCACCTATTTAATACTTTCATCCTTTATTGATTTTCGTTGGAGATATCAATTAGATATTTCTAGTAGAGAATCAACAGATTAGAGATTGCCTCTCGTACTTAGATTAGGAGACTTTCTTCAGATATTATTCGGGTAAGCTGAATTTCTCTTTCCTTAGTCCAGTCAAAGTAGGTTGATTTATTACAAAACCTCAAGAATTCAACTGAAATTGTAAATATTAAATCGTCTATTGATTGATGTAAAATAATACTAGTTTCATGAAGGCCCATAAATGTAATGCATAACTTAACGTCTGAGCACTGTAGACTTTGTTGATTGTGTGATGCTTGCTGTTTCAAGACTACATGGCAACCATAATAATTGCAAATCTTAGCTTGATACCTGAGAAAATAAGTACATTAAGAGGAGCTCTAGAGCTTGCAGAGCTGTGTCTGTTGCGCTTGTTGTTAGCTTTGATGGCATGTCCTAGAAATAATGTGATTTTTAACTTTCTTCTTATTATTTTTGGTTTTTAAGGAGTCTTGCTGCTCAAGAAGGTTGAAGGCTAGTTCATTGATTATGTGAACAACGCAAGAGGATTTGAGTTTTTTCAGTGAACAAGTAACGTTCAAGCAAGTTATATTCCTAATGTATGTCTTATAGAAATCATCTTCTGCACCTAGTCCGAACGATCATTCACCTCATAATGATATTGAAAAAGAGAGATATTAGAACTATTTTATTAGAATTGAAAGGAACAGAATATCTAGTGAACAGCATATTCTTGAGGTGAGGAGAACTTGCGAGAGTTAATGGCCATGGGGAATTAATATTCTAGAAGTTTATTTCAATGGGAGCATAATGTCAGAAGTGGCTAACAGAGAGACAGTACTACAATCCACTAGCACAGCAATCCATTGAATAAGCTGCTTTCATTTTAAAAAAAAGAAAATACGCCAAAATAGCTTTAACTAGAAAAGCAAGGAAGTGTAATAGGTATACAAGCTAGCATGAGTATGAGTGCAGTCCATATATGGATGGTGGAGAATATGAGGAACATTCCTGAGTTAGCATGTGGTTGTATGGGCGAAGAGTGTGGAATTCGACATGCAGCTGACTGTAGAATTCAAAGGAGAAAGAATGATATTTGTCTGCAAAACAATGTTTCGCTCTCTTTCTTTTTTACCTTTCTGTTCGTTTCTGATTTCATTGAAGCTATAGACAGCATGAGTATTCTTAAGTTGGCTTATGCATTTGCTGGGTCATGTGGGAATGCTTTAGCTTAATTAGCTGATTCGTTGTAGTTCTACTTATATTTGGTTATGATTGCCCTAACTCAGCATTTTTCACTGAAAATTCAATGAAATTTAACTATTTCTCAATCACAACAGAGACTTTTAAGCAATTCTCCGAGCAATTATATTAAATCTTAGGTTTGAAGAGTAATAATATCAGAGCACAGAACACAAAACATTTAAATATTCCACTCTTTTAGACTTACAGTACTCCAACAAATCAAATAAACCCTAATTTTCTGTTGATATCAATGCATATCGTTATTATCTCTAAAGATTCTTTAACAAACACAAATCTGTGATCATTCCTCAACAAGCAACAATCAAGCAAACACACAGACATTAAATAGATTCCTCTCAAACCACTTCATTCAGAACTTATCGACTTACTTTTGATCAAGTATTGCTACGAAATTAGACAGTTTAATAGTTAGATTCGGCTGATTGGAGATATATATTCCCACTCGATATTTGCCGTTTTTATAGATCTCCTTAGGCTCGACTTAGTTGATATTGGTGAGCGTTGAATCAGCATAGAAGAATGCTTGTTAGGCTATGCAAAACCTGAACTTCATCTCAGTCATTGTCTCATTGATTGGACCAGTATTCACCAGCTAACCTTTTATTACTATTTTATCTACTTTGTTAGAGTATGAAGAAAAGGAATTGCTGTAAGGAACATGTGTAGATTATATTTTGGATTCTTAAATCAGACCAATGTAAACGCAGTTTGATCCGTTTAATGGCCTGCTAAAGGTGCAAGTGAATGTGTAAACTATGTCAATATCTAGTGGTTAATCGGAGAATACTGCTTAACTATGCCCAGTATTTGAATTTGTATTGATTTTGACACCCTCCTTGCTGTTCATAACTTCCAATGAACAGCTTTCCCATTTATTGCTCTTGGTAAATGACCACTATTGGAGTATTTTGTTGGATATGAACTGAGTGTTTGCTAGCTCTAGAATAGGGTATTTCAACTGCAATTCCTCGAATTCTTTGATGTTATTTGCAATCAAAAGCTAGGTCTATCGGGTGAGTTAAGTGATTGCCCATGACTTCGGTAGCTGCTTCTGATCGATGGCGGTAATAGCTTGAAATGAACCTTTGGATTGCTCATTCAACTCTCGAATCTTGTTTCCCAGCTTACCCAGAGCAGCAATCTAGTTTGGATCTAGTCCTTGCCAAGTGACTGGATCAGACTGTGCTTCGGAGACTGTAAAGGAGCTCAAATAAAGCGGAATGGCTTTAAATGCAGCGTTGAGTTGATTCAGCATCTCTTGACTGCATAAGTTGCATGAGTTTGAGATCAGCTGCAATATTCTCTCTGAGGATAGCTAAACAGATGGCTACGCTGCTATTTCAGGCTGCTGAATCTGATTCTTGAATGTGATGAGTCTCTGTCCAACATTCAGAACTTCTCTAAGCGACAGCTGGCTTCTTTCGTCCTCATTCAGTAGATCTTTGAGTTCTATGATAGTGTCTATTCCTCTCTTGACTTGCTAATTAGTCAGATCTTCGAATTACTCCTGCATTTAGCCATCCTAGTGGATACTTGCTGCTTCAAAGGTCGCAACGTATTGGCTGATCCCATCCAGCATTTTCTTCGCTTGTGAAAGGAATTCGCCGCTGATGAAGTTGCATTTATTGCTGATCAGAACCAGGATATCACTCATTTTCATGCTAGCCTTGTGATTGTCTGCTCTGTCGAGGTTTCGTTTCTTGTTCTGAATCAGCGCTGCCAAGAAGGACTTGATCTGGTCGATGTCCTGCTCATCCAGCAGCTCGAGATCTGTCACCCACTTTCTCTCCTCTACGATGTCTCCCAGATCAAACTTCTCAATGATCTTGCTGAGTCTTTGCATCTGCACCTTCACCTTCTCCTAGAAGCCTTATGAAGTGTTGTTCAGCCTGCTCGACACCAGCTGCAAGATGCATCCTAGATTCCCATTGCCTTCTCTCTTCTCCTCTTAAACTAGCTGTTGTTACTGCTGTTGTGCGTTAAGATCTTGAATGTCTTCAAGCAAGAACATATCAATCTTTGCCAGTTTCTGCAGCACTTCTGCTTATATTCTCTTCGGTGCTTCAAAGTCAATCGCACTTTCTTGCAGGGCGAGCTGAGCAAAGCAGCTTTCAAGCTTTTCCTTGGCTTCATTTTGATTTCTGAGCACTTTTTCCAGTATTTCTTTGACTCGAACTGATATATCTTCCAGCCCTGTAGACTCTTCCATCAGTGCTCTCTTCAGCTCTTCCTTCGCGCTCAGAGCACTGTACTGCTGCAGTATGTATTCGTCATAGTCCCAGAGCTTATCAGCCTTCTCCTTCATCTTGGCTTGGACAGCATCAATCTGCGCATTCACTTCCATCCTCAGCTGCTTGAAGTACTTATCGATGTCTTCCCTGTACTTCCCATCTGGTTTGGGCCGCAGTGAGAGCTCTCTTACCTTTTCGATCAATTCGGTGTCTTCTGTCAGTGCATATAAAGAGGCATTTCTTGCCTGCATGGAGTGGGCACACCCTTGCTTCATCAGTGAACTGAGCCAGCTACTGAATGCATTACTGGCCTTTATCTTAGAGTTGAGTGTCCATAGAATCAGCTCCCTCTGTTTCCTTATTTGTTGTTAGTTTATTTGAAAAAGATAAAATATTATTGATTTGTAAGTTTTTGATCACTATCTCCTATCTCTCAGTTCTTTTTGTTTTGAAAGCACAGTTTTTCCTGCTTTGTCTTGTGCCACTGCAGATACTTATCAAACGTATCTTAATTTCTAATCAATCAAACAACAAAATAATTAAATGAAACAACAAAAACATATTTTGAATCCAAGAAAGTCAAATAATTAACACTTTATGAGCAAATCGTATCTACAATTCCTTTAAATTCAACCATTACACTCAGTGACCTTTCCTAAGAATGAAGTTAATATAAAACAATATTGTGTTTGCTTTAACGACTTTAGGATTACATTTTTTAACAAGTCCTCTCAACACTTACCTAAAAATAGATTGATCAAATTGATTTCCCATATTTGATCGATTCTTGGTTTTGAAAAAATGAATCATTTACTAGACGAAATAGAAATAATCGAACAAAAATAAATAAAAACCATTGTAGTTTCAAAGAATATTGAGTCGACCTCAAAATTCATATCAGTACAAGGTAGCATTCAATTTACTCTGACATAATCATTAAACCTACCAAATTTTAATATGAAGATCCTACTAATTAAACACTCGTGGTGTTACTGAAAGAAAACCAAAAAGGAATTGTCATATTATTTTCTTAGATTTTTTATGAAAAACAAAGATCTTAGAACTTTAAAAGATGATAAAATCGATAAGTGGGCTGGATGGAATTTTTTGAGAAACTAAATTAATATTCCTTTTGATTGATTAATTTTCAGTAGCAGCTCTCGAATTTAAGATTATCTAAGATATTATTATTGTTTCTAAGAAATATTCAAGATTAGAAGAAAATAAGAAAAATCTAAGATTAAGATAAGCGAGATACACACTCTAAATTGATCTCTCCTATCAATCTCTGTTTTTCCTTTTGAAAGCAAGCCACCTCTTGCTCTTCACTATCTTTGAACTCCCTAATTATCATCTAAAGCAATAATAACACTAATCCTACATCTGAATGGGCTGCTATCAACATAAACCTTCTTCTCGCAAACTGAATCACAATCTTCAAAATAAATTTTTCTCTCATTAAGCAATCAACAAATGCATTAAAGAAAATGACACTCCCAGCTTTAATATGCTATGCTATCTTGCTTAAAGCATTGCAGAAGAAGTTAAAGATAAGAGTCTCTTCAACCATTCCATTATTTTAGAGTTCCTGCAATCGAAGATTACCTAACAAACAAACTACAAAGAGTTAAAATATTCAGGAGAAGATACTTGCTCGCTTGTACTATAGGCTCAAAAGGCAGGAACTAACTAAGAAGTAGTTGTTGTAGATCTTAAAATATTTCAATATGAATACAATAATTCTAGAATTCAAGCAGCAAAAATATAATTTGCTCTTCTTCAAGATATCCCTCAATCTAACTACATTGCTAAAATCATAAAGTAATTTGATTTATTTGAGAAAGATAGCTCTAGCAATTAATCTCCATCTCGTCGATTCTTTGTACAAGAACGAGAGTTATCTTAAGGAAATCTAAGAGAAATGATCTAAAAATTCAGGGAGAATAACACTAATCCAACAGAATAATTCAAAGAATTATTAGTGATATAAATGCTAGACGCGTTGAATTTGCTTCATTCAAGAGGAATCATGCACAGGAATATCAGGAGTTCTAACTTTCTTGTGACATCTAATAATGATTTCCGTGTGATTTTGAAATTATCAGGCTTAAGTTGGGAACAACAAAAGGGAATAAAGAAGTAAAATAAAGCAGAATCAGAAAACTAAAGCTAGTTGAATACTCCTAACTTAGATACAAAATCAATAAACTAAAGCATTTAGTAGGATCTTATTGCATTAGGGATTGTGATTCTTGAATTAGATAATTCAGAGACTTTTGATTTTACATATTTAACTCCCTAAGAATTCAATAATGTAGGAGAAGGAAGCATATTTGAAGGATATCAGTTGAATAGAAGCTCCTTTCTTTTCAAGATAGCCTCAGAGTTTTTGAGTGATTCTAACTCAAATAGGCAAAGCACTCACTCTATGCTTCTGGAACTACTCAAAAAAACCAATAATTCACAAGAAAAGATTCATGTTTTTTCAATTGTTATCCGAAATCATCTTGAATTATTTGATATCTTGATTCCAGATTTGTGGAAGATACAAATAATCTCAAACAATGGGGAGTTGATATGTTAGACGACTCAAATAAACTAAGAAATCGCATAATAATCCTAATCTTAGAAACAATACCTAACACCTGAGTTAATAAAATCAGCTTTAAAAGCCATGCTTGAATGGGATAATTACGAAGGAGAATTTGATTTATTAAATGTCAATGCTGTTAGTGCAATTTTTGGTGCTAAAAATATCAAAGATAATAGGCATTGTGTGCTAAAACTGTCTCTTTGTATTGATAAAGCAGATATGCTCAGATAAATTGGAATAATGAAAATCTGCTAGACTCCAAATATTGTGGAATTTTATGGATATCGCTTTTTTGAGGATAATAATAAAATAGAATTTATTGTTTTAGAATTTGAAAAATGTAGATATTCACTAAGATATTATCTTGAAGAATAGAAACAACTAATCGGAGGAAAAGTGCATTAATCAGCTAGATAGAAAGAAATCATCACGAATTAGATTATTGATTCTGTAGATTTCCTACATAGAAATAGAATCACACATAATAGCATTTCAATCGATAACTTCTTGATCGCAGAAGAGTAAGATCGAGAACTAGGTTAGGTTATCATTAAGCTTTCGAACTTCAAGTATGCTACTGTTATTCAATCTCAAGAATAGTTAGCATTATACGATAAGCATGAAAAATGGCCTCCACAAAATTTATCATCTTATTATTCTACTCAATAATCAGACTGTTTTTCTCTTGGGACATGTCTAATCATTCTAGATAATTATGTAAACTATTCAGAGTATTACATTCATCTCAATAAGAATAACACATTTGAATTATGCTCATAATAGCACCCTAATAATATCAATAATTTCCTCCAAAACTCCTTCTTTGTTATCGATAAAACAACTAAAATTTACTAATAAGCAATCAATTGTCTCCAAACACCAAATAAACGAACAAACCAATGCAATACTGAAATATCTCATCACTCCGCCAGCTAATGTTTGATCTATCCAACAACCAACTCTCATCCTTATGTTCTCCACCATCCAAGCAAATTACTTTCCCTGGATATTCCATAAATCACTGAACAAGAATGCAATGATTATCTAAAATAACTAAAAAACTACATGAATCTCCGACAATTATCTTTAAGCGTTTCGAATAATAATAAAAGAAACGCAAGACTATCGACTACTACTATTCTATCACCATTAGAATGCCTACTCAATCTCACTAGCTTATCATTGAATCTTAGTTCTCTTTCTATCGGAGCAGATCAAGCTAAATCTCTTATGTCTCCTATCACTAATCTCTTCAAACTCTCACATTTATCCTTAGATCTATCTCATAATCTAATAAGTGACATCTCTGGAATTAAATCACCTTTATTTCCCATTCAAAATCTCACTAATCTCTCCAGTTTGTCTATCAACCTCAATTCTAATTCAATCGGTGAAATCAATGGATCATAATCTCTTCTATCTCCTCTTAACAACCTTTTTAATCTCTCAACTCTTTCATTAAGCTTAGAAGATAACTCGATCAACGTAGATAAAGCTAAAACCTACTTAAACACCTTAGCAAATCTCATTAATCTCATGAGTTTAACCTTGAATCTATAAAAAAATGAAATCAACCCAGAAGCAGATAACTCACTCCAATAATCTCTTCTACCTCCCATTTCTTCACTTACGAACCTCCGATCATTATCATTAAACCTCTCTTATAATTAAATCAAGAATATTCCTATATAATCTCTGCTATCTCCTATGCGATCTCTCATATTAATCTCTAATCTCTCAATAAATCTCAAAAGCAATCAAATCTAAGATCTTAATGTTGCAAACATGCTATCTCCCTTATCTAATTTACTCAATCTCTAAACTTTCTCTCTTAATCTATCAAAAAATCTAATCAGAGACACAACTACAAAGACTATGCTATCGCCTATATCTAATCTCTAAAATCTCTTAAATCTATCACTCAACTTATCTGATAACTAAATCAGTAATATAGGAGCAAAATCACTCTTAATTCCATTAAGCAACCTCTCTAATCTTTAGATTCTATCACTCAATCTCGATTCCAATGTGATAGGTCCAAATGGTGCTCAATCATTATTATCACCTATTTCTAACTTAACGAATCTAATAAGTCTTGATTTAAATTTATTCATGAGTTAAATTGGAAACATTGGATCAAAACATCTGATATATCCTATTATTGATCTTAGCAAAATCTTAACGCTATCTATTAATCTGCAGAATAATGGAATCTACTCCTCAGGAGCTAAATCTCTTTTATCTTCACTTGCTGGTCTTTTTAATCTCTAGACTTTGATATTAGATTTAAGTTGCAATAATATTCGAGATGAAGATAATATAAAATATTTGCTATTTCCACTTAGGAATCTAGTGAAAATATCAACTCTATCGATTAATTTATCAATGAATCGCATCAGAGATTCAATAGCTAAAGAAATTCTATCACCAATATCGAATCTAGTGAATCTATTTAGATTAGAATTAAATCTAGCTGGTAATAAAATCAGTCCAGATGGAGTTAAATATATGTTATCTCCATTATCTAATCTCTTTAATCTATAAGACCTATCACTTGATATTGCATTCAATTATCTTGGAGACATTGGAATATAGTATCTATTATCTTTCATAACTAAATTCTCAAATATAACGAGTTTATCATTAAATCTAAAATAAATTTTAATTGGAGATATTGGTCTAGAATCTATTGTATTATCTCTTACAAATTTATAATAACTCTCAAGTCTTTCATTAAATCTAGAAAGAAATCAATTCACTGATAAAGGAGTGTAGTGTCTATTATCGTATCTCTCAACTATTATGAATCTCTCATCTTTGTAGCTGGATTTCTTGAGTTAAAACAAAGAAATCTAAAAAAGATTTTAAC
>Ga0302271_10004237_pt1 | contig 11574 bp, 7 predicted proteins | sample III_Bog_N1_1_FD_198767 | JGI IMG/M metagenome (GOLD analysis project Ga0302271, IMG submission 198767) | Peat permafrost microbial communities from Stordalen Mire near Abisko, Sweden - III_Bog_N1_1 | ecosystem: Environmental > Terrestrial > Soil > Wetlands > Peat | place: Sweden: Abisko... | reverse complement strand
CTGAGAAATTCAGTATTTGCTCCAATCCTGAAAATTACAATCATGTATTTGATGTTGGGAGGATCGAGATTTTCCAACTAATTTTTTCTTCTTCTATCGGGTTGCAGCTTGCTCACCTTTCATTCCTGAGAACACTTCTATTTAAATAATAGTTTTTTTTATGATTTTGCCTTGATTACTCAGGTGTTTTAAACATTTTAAACAACCAATAATCCTTTTCTAAAGAGAATACAAAACAATCAAGATAATTTAAAAATAAAAGAAAATAATTCAATTGCTGTTTTGCTAAAATTTTTAATCCTTTGTAAAGGTTCTTTTGTTGAATCGCTCTTGGATTCTGAATTTGCTTCTATTTGAACTAATAATTAACTTAAATGTTCGATTATTTGATTGATTTTTCAGTAGGGTAAGTTGCTGAATTAAGAATGCTTGCCAAAATGCAATGATTCTTTTAAAAACCTTTAACTTGCGCAATTAGCCCTTCGAATATTCGCTATCAAATTGATTTAAACATCATCACAATAGTTTCTCTCTCAAATTCAACTAGTTTTAAATATCTTTTTCAGAATGCATAGCTCAGTGTTCCTAACCATCTTAGTGGTTCTTTCCCTAGCTATGCCAGACTTTGTAAGCCTTGTAACTTCGAATTTCTCAGTCGTCGAGGCTGAGTTACTTTATTACAAACGAGTAGCTGATGAGGCAGAGAGATTTTAAAATTCACTAGTGGAAAGTCTCAAACATACATTTGAAGGAATGTATCCTTAACAAACTGATGGGTCTTCATCAGAAACAGAGCATTATCCAGCTCATTTAGCAAATAAAATAACTCACATGGCAGGGTTTAATAACTGTGGACACTTCGGGGAATGTATGAGATAGAGAGGAAATTCTAAGACAAAAGAAGAAGAGGAATGGCTGAAAATTGTACACTCTCAAGCATCATCGCTAACAGGAAGATTTGTCTCAAAGACGTCTAAAAATGAGATTCTCTTAGATCCAATAAACGATCGACTTTACTTGATTTCCATTGATAATAGGTTTCTATTCGCTGACAATCGCTCATATTCATGTACACTTTTCTTCCCTAAATTTCTTGAGTTTTACACATTTTTATCTCCAAAGATTTGAGCATAATGGAATTGCATGAAGAGCGCCTATTTGGAGGTGTGAGCTATGAGCGTGATGGCTAAATATAATGGTAGCTGTGCACTTTGCATAAATTCAAGGGTGTCATTAGTGAAATATAATTTGATAGCTAAAGACACAGTTTTGCTGTTGTTTTTAGTGATGATTAGCATCGCACAAAAGTGAGAACATATTCATTTTCAGCTTTCTGCAGAAATTAGAACCATGCTACAACTGAAGAAGAGAATGCATTGATAAAGCTGATCTCAGAAGAATCATCGCAAGACAATTAGCAAAATAATTTTAAATAATATTATCAATAAAATTCTTAAAGAACGGACTTAGAATATCTTTTCAAAATAACCTAAAACACAAGATTCACAATAAATCCAAATAAAGATATAGTGCTAACAACTCAAGGAAGCGTTCTCAAGATAGGCTATTCTTCTAATATGATACTATTTGCTCCTCTTCACCATTCGTCGCTTCTTATGGCCATGCCGTTTCAGAATAATCTATCAAAAAACAACAAAAATAATAAATTCTAGCATTTTGAGTCTCCAAACTATAAGAGATAATCAGACCAGCATATCAACAACACAAATTATCAATCAAATGATTAAACTACTGTTACTAACGATGCACAGGAAGAAGTCTTTGATGTCCCACCTTCAATAAAAGCACTTCTCCCAAGTTTCTCTCAAACCGATAGAGATTATATTCAAATTCTTAACATACAAATTTTGCAACCCTTTGAAATTCATCATGCTCACGAGACTCACAAAGAAACCACAACCACTCAATTCATTGTCACACTTCTTAAGTACATCAAACTAGCTAGCAAACTTAAATAAAGGATTATGGTTTTGAGAATATTGTTTGCTTTTGAACAATGATTTTTGTTTGTTCGATGGCTCACTGCAGAGGTAATCACGAAGAGATATTCATTGAATGTGAAGCACACAAAGCCAGAGCAGATCATCCAGATATCGATTTCTCGAAGCATTATGCTCATGAAGAAGTCTAAACACTCTTCTCAAGGAATGTTACTTCAAAAGTAACTCATAAATTATATAAAACAAACTTCACAGGATTACAGGATTAGTTGAATTTTAAGGAACTTCAAACCCAGAAAATTTGGAGTTTAAAAGAAGAGAAAGAGAAAGAAAATTTCACTAAATACCCAGAAAAGTCCATATCTTTCTTCATTTCAATTATTTATAAACAATAAAACAGATTCGGAGCATCGATATCTTTAAAAACGAGTTATTCCCTTCTGTCAACACTGCCTACAACCATCGGTCTAAAAAAATGGTTATTAGCATCTTAGATTAGTATCTCATTTTACTGGATTTCTCTCTTCCTTCGATGATTTCCATAACTGACATTGAACCGAACAATTACTCCAAACTCGCCAAGGAAGGATTCCGTCTAAAGAAACTGCAGTTCTCTCATCAAGGGCACTTTCTCTGCTTTGTAAGCTTTAATCTTAATTATTTAGTTACTATTTTTAACTCCGACAAATTGAAAATAAGTAACAAGCAATTTATTCATTTTTTGAGAGCCAATAAAAATAAAAAAATAAATGAAAATACTCTTATTTTTTAACATTAATCACAAAAGTTAGCTGCAGATTCAGAACAGAGATCTGCACTGTTTCTTATGGAAATCGCTTCAACAGTTTCACATATTATCTCTTCTCAATTGCATGCTGGTTAGAAAGAATCGTTTTAAAAAAACCACTCATTTGATTTTTTTAAATTTTCTCGTAGACCTTTATCAAATCAAGGAAATCAGAGAACGTGTTAAATCTCGAGTCATTAAGGACTTTAGCACCTACGAAAAGGGTGAAGATTCAAATCAATTGTAGGCTAATATTTTTTTATTTTTTTAAGCATTGTGATATCGTCAATTCTCTAAAAATATTTTCCTAAAAAATATTAATTCTTCTTAACAATTTCCTTTGTTTTTCCTTGTTTTTCAGACACTCTGTGCTCTTATTGGAAGGTGGAGAAGTTGTGAGCATGAGTCTTTGCACTAATTGTTCAAATAAATTTAAAAAGAGTGTCATCAAGGAGTTGATGGACATCGCCTCAACAGCATTGATTTCTGTTGGTTTTTTGATTCTTTTCATCTTCGCTAGGACAGTCATGGCTTCCCACATCGACGAAGAAACAGAAGAAATATGAAAAAATTAAAGAAAAGCCTTTTTCACGAAATTCTGAGAATCAAATGTAATAAAAAATTGAGAAAGACAAAGTAATGCGTATTATTGTGAGAATTAGATGTTGTAATAGTAGACTGTTTCCTGTGGAAAAACGTTTTGTGCGAGAGAAGAAAATAAAGGATGGAAAAGATAAGATGATTTCAGGTTTGTTCTTAATTAGAGAGAAAGAAATTGTTTTAAGAGTTAGAAGACTTTAATTGTTTTTTTATGATAATTCAGAGGGAGAGAAAGAGAAAGAAAGAGGGATAACCTGTTACATACAGTGATAATTCATAAACAGTAAAAAAACCACAATATTTTTCCTCTAAAATCCCATCAAAACATCAACAGTTTTAGCTGGAAATAAAATCTATCCATAATAAAAGCCAGTAAAGAGTGGAACTAGCATGAAGTAGGATGTTGAAGCTAGAAATGAGGCAGTAACTTCATAGATGCCTGCTGAGGAGGTATCAACCACAACTACTGATAAAGCAACAACATTCGCTGCAACGAGAGCAGCAAAGATGTCAGCTATGAGTCGGATGCGAGATAGTGTAAAACTAACTCTATTCAAAGGCATTCCCAAAAAAATTAATCCAGAAAGCTCCCAAGATTCTGAACCCCTTCAGAATGAGTTTAGCACACCCAAACCCTTTGAGAGAAAAGAAGAAGTAACCATGCAAGAAGAGAGTTAAAAGGAAGATAATTTTTAAATTCATTCTGAAATGAGAAACTCAGTGGATATGTCTGATTCGAAAGACAAACTGGAATCAACTGCCTTGCACAAACAGCGATACAATTCGCTATGGAATGTGATCATTGAGTAAGATTTAGGATTTTAGATCTAGAAATGTTCTTATTTTATTGTGTTTTTTACTTGTAAAAACAGCGAAAGAGATCAAAAGACAACCCTTTCTCCATCACAATAAAGCTCTTCCCCTGAGAGACCTGCAATCAACAATTCGACTAGAATTTTCGAGGAAAACTACGAGCTCATGGGAGACAAACTTGGTGAAGGGTGTCATGGTGAAGTCAGGAAGTGCATTCATAAAATAACTAAAAAAGTCTATGCAGTTAAAATGATCCGAAACGGAGACACAGAGATCATTTTATCTTCCATAACTTCCTTCAAAATAGCGAAAAATCTCAACCACCCTGCAGTCATAAAGCCCAAGGAATTGTTTATAAACAGAGAAACGGAGAAAATCTACTATGTCATGGAGTTTTGCGAGTATGGATCATTGCAAGAATACATCGAAAATGCACTGAATATGTCACCAAGAAAAAGAGATAAAAATAGACCTCGACCACCGAGTATTGAGTTTAATGAAGATGAAGGGGAAGAAGGTGAGAAAGTTAAGAAGATGAAGAAACATGCAAAGAAAAGAAACAGTAATGGACATTGTGCGAGTGGATGCAGTACAGCAAAGCACAATAGCAGCACGCGAAAGAGAAAATCTAAGAGAACAGAGAAACCGTTTTTATTGAAGGAATTAGTAGTAAAATAGGAAGAAGATATTAAAGGAAATGAGGAGTTAGAAGATGAGAAAAGTAGTTAATGGGAAACACAAGTAGAAGAAGAAATGAAGGATGATAATACTGCTGCTGAAAGGATCTAAAAATAAGAATAAAATGATCCACTATGGCCATTGGAAAAACCTAAAAGCAGTGAAAAAATTTAGGGAATGATCGACAGCGAAACTGCAAAGAAAATTCTAAAGGAAATCCTTCTTGCTGTAAGTTACTTGCATTCTGAAGGTGTTTGCCATCGCGATCTCAAACCAGATAATATCCTCATCAGCAGCGATTGCAATAAAATCAAAATTATCGATTTTGAAATCAGCAAGCAATTCAAGTATTTCCGTCCAAATCATCAGGTACTTAAAGTCTGCGAGATGTGGACACGCACAGGGACTTAAGACTACATGGCTCCAGAAATGTTTGAATCAACTGGATACAGTGAATCCGTGGATATATGGGCGATCGGTGTGATTGCATATTTGTTGCTTACTGGGCGATTGCCATTTGATTAGGAATACATCAGCGATAAAGTTGAAGCCATAAGAAATTGCTCATATAACACTGATAATCTGAAGAATGTTGATGAAGTCCCGAAGGATTTCATTCGAAGAATGCTACGGAAAGAACCAACAGATCGACTTACTGCTGTAGAAGCGCTATCCCATCCTTGGTTTCTTGTAAACATAAATATTAACGAGCATATTGCGAGCAGATATGCCAAGCGAAAACAGTCCGCAAAAAACAATTCCTCACACTCCCCTACTCCAAAGAACTCCCCAGAACACTAATAGCTGACATTCATTGTGAAAGGAAATATGAGCACAATTCTATTTAAGCCAACGGAGTAGCCATCACAAGCGGAGTTAATTTCATAATAGCAGTTGTGCAAAAGCTAAAAAATCATTAATAAGCAGAATATTGTTGAAATGAATGGTAGCAATAATAGTAGTACTAGCTATCAAAAGCGTTCTCCTTATTCGTACAGCACAAAAGGACGAAAAGAAAATACAAATTGTAACTGCGATAATTTAGATGCTGGAAAAGATGGAATAATGACAGAAAATCCCAAAGGAAACAGCTGTTTTTGCAATAACTAAGACACTAGTAGTAGTAACAAAGGCAAATTCGATGATCGTAACGAGAATAACAAAAATAATACTGAAATACCTCCATTTTGTCCAATGGATAGTCAATCAGAGATCGAATTAGAAATGAACCGTCCATTGCTCCTTGAAGAAAGCAGCAGTGTCGACAGAAGGAATAAACAGTTGTTCCCTGGTGATCAGCCATTAATTTTCTAGTATTAGCAGTCTTAGCAGCAAGTCTGCTCGAATAATTCCATTAACATCCAACCCAGCAGCAATTCTAACTCTAAACCTGGTCGAAGTAAAAATACCAAGTTAGCTTAGAGAAAAGATGAATTCAAGAAGAGCTTACTTGACTTCAAGCAGCAGATGAGTGAAGGAATGAACGATATTTCATCGGCAAAGTTCATTCACATCAACTAGAAGTAACGCTCGCATCCATAAGCTTCTTAACTTAGACTTAAATTGCTTCAATAGAAAAGAGACGGCAATTATCAATAACAAACGTAGGCTCAGCTACTCTCGCAAACAAAGGAGTTGCAATCGATACCTTCAACAGTGTCTACGAACATAATTTAATCAGTGTTAGAGAATCCTACTAATAACTCTTTTAACAATATTTAACCATTCCAGGGAAATTTTATGCCTCTTCTACCGATGTCTCCATCAGCTGCAGCATAGATTAGTAGTACTAACAATTCATTTGGCTCCAATTCGAGTCTCCAAGCAGCTGCCAACAACAACAACCATTCTTAAACAAGTAACATGTTGATTTCAGATGGCTCTAAAGCAGTAGTTACCTAGTAAAACCAATTACTTGAAACCTTGGATTAAGACGATGATAAACAGCTTTAATAGAAACAACCTTTGTCAAGCTAATCTTCGATGCTTCGATCTCGATCTAACACGAACGACATCAATGATCATTCATTTGATTCTGAAGAAATGAATGACGAGAGGAGAGCCAAAAGGTTAAGTGAAGATTTCACTTCGTTTTGTGAGATTTAATTAACTCCTATCGAGAAACAATGCACAACACCTACATCTTCATAGCAATCTTAGGCGATTGGGAAGGTTACTAAGTCATCTTAGTTTAGCAATCTCAGATTTGCGCGTAAAACCAGTAGCATTCAAAACAGCACTGAGGAAATCTAGCTTTCCTCTTCTTCGTCATTGTCTCCTTCAGCTGTATTTTAAAAATAATTCTAAAAAATACAATAGCAATCGCCGGTGACAGGGAAAGAAGATAAGAGAATAACAAAACCAAAAAAGCTCACGATTTTTAACTTTTTCGAGGGAAATCAGGAGAGTTAAGATTGCGTTGATGAGGATGTTAAAGAAGAGGAATGCTGGAATGAAGAGTTTAGTTAATTTTAGAATACTGCAACGACGAAAGGGGAGGATCCAGACAAGGATGATGAATAATTCAAGATAATCTAATAGCGTCCATATGGGTTTTCAAGTTAATTTGGTAATTTTCTTGATGAAAATGAGACCGACTAATAATTCTCTCTCAAGCCTTCTGCATCAGAGTGAATACAATAGAAAGATGTTCTATTTTTTAATCAATATTTTCAATTATGTGATTCTTGCAATACAGTTCTTTTTTTTCGATAGAGAGGGAGTTTATTCAGCAGAACTCTCGTCAATTTTATCTTTGAAAAATAAGATCAATTTACTCATGTTTTTGTTAGTTCGCTTACATAGAGTTAGAAGTCTTCTTTTAGTTAATTCATTTATTGATACCCTTTTTAGGTTGAAAAAGTAAATGATATCTTTGTTCATTTTTTTCTCTTCAAAAATCCAGGATGTTTGACAAACAAAAAAGATTCTTGAAGTTTAATTAGTTTTTTTTTTTGATTAAGATAACTGTTCGAAAGTTACCCTAGAAAAAAGAGGGATCGGTGAACAAGGATTTTTTAAAATTTACACACTTCAAGATTATTAAAAAATACACTAAAAAAATTGGATATTATTAACAAATATTACTCATTTCATTCAAGAGATTTAAAAAATTAGATTAGCATTGCTGGGTTGATGTTCTTTGCAAATGCGGAAGAACTCCTGTTGGAGCGAGAAATGATGAAATATGTGTAGCAGCTGTCCAGTGGAGATCCTGAGAAAGATAAAGTAAACCATGATTTGGGTGAATGTTGCTTTTGAGTAGCAAGAGAGAGATGCATTACCAACATAATTATTTTTGGTTTTTGACAAAAACAACTTGGAACCATTTTTTGAGTCTCAATCACTCAACTTAACAATATAACGGCTTCTTTGTGTTTGTTTGGATCATAGCAACTATTGGGAGATAAGAAAGATCATGAAGTTCGAGCAATTGAAAATGAACATAAAGAATCAAAAAAGGAATCTAAGGTATCTGAAGGTACAGGTGAGGAGAATGAGATAGATTGGGAGAACGATTTTGCAGCTATGATGAGCGAGAATTTTGGTGGAGAAGCCATTGATTTCGTATAAAAACAAGATGGCGATGAAGAGGATGATGCAGGATAAAGTAAAGAAGACGAAAAAAGTGGAACAAACAAGTTGAAAGTGAAATGGAGTGAAGGATCGCATAATCGAGAACTAGCGTAGTATGAACAAAAAGATAATTAACAAGAAGAAGGAAATGAAGAAGAAGACGAAGAAGAGGATTCGCACGCCAAATAATAAATGAATTGTCTAGATAAAGAAGAAGACCTTGTTCCTCTTGACAAAGAAGCTCAAAAAGAATTTTTTAGACAGCTTCGAAGCAATTATATTAATTTAGGAAATAATATGTCGACTTAGCAATAGAATGCGGCTAAGGCAAATAGCTCATAGCATGGTCATGGTCATGGCCATGGGACCAAGTTATAAAAAAATCATCAAGCTCATGAAAATCACAAGGACAGTAACGCTGAGAAGATCCAAACCAATTTAAATAGCGAAAAAGACTCATCTGAGGGGAATAGTAATCTCCCTAGAAGCCTTCTTCCAGATGATTTTAAGCCATTAACAAGAGAAAATTACGATAAAGAAAAAGAAAAAGAACAAGTTTAAGATCAAGAGAATCAAGATGAAGAAGGAGGATAATGTGAGGATGGAGATGATGAAGATTATTATAATTAGGAGGACGACAGCAACGATGACGAAGAAGGAAACGAAGAGGTAAAATGACTTTCTTTGAAAAAAAATCATGAACTTATTAGATTTCTTACTAAAACATGATCTACAGGGCACAACTGAAGACGAGAGGAAAGAAGAAAAAGTTGTTGTTGAGGAAGGCATGAAGGAAGTATCTCGAGAATACTTGCAGACTAACAAATGGAATTGCAAAGAATTCAAAGTTGTCTACTCGAATGGTGATATTTTCGAAGGAGAGACTGATAAGGAAACAGGCATGAAAGATGGATGGGGCTTGTATCTTTATGCAAATGGAGAGAAGTATGAAGGGTTCTTTTAAGATGATATTATCCATGGATATGGGAGATATTGGTAAGGAAATAATTCCAAAAATAGAATGATAAAAGTATTTTTATGAAGTTTATCTCTTGTTTTGGTGTGCTTGATTTGTTAATTCGCTGGTGTTTAAAGGTTCCTAGGAGGACATCACTATGAAGGAGATTGGAAAGATGGAATGAAGCATGGAATCGGATAACTTCATTTCTCGACGGGAGATAGATACTCAGGGTTTTTCTCCAACGATAATTTTCATGGAGAAGGTGAGATTAATGATTGCAAAATGACAAGACTAAGCAGAATACTTGGAATATCTTATTAACTATTTATTATAAATTATGTCTTTTGTGTGTTTTGCGATTTAGGTGAATACTTCTACAAGAATGGAGATAAATTCTAAGGAACATTCATAACTGGAAAGAAGCATGGTCCTGGAAAGTTCATGGGTTCCAACGGCAGGAAGATCATCGGAGAATGGCTCGAAGATGAGTTGTAGCATTTCTGAAATTAATTTTTGGGAAAAATTATTGTGTATTTTTTGTGGCATTTGTGTACTTTTTTTCAAGTGTGAACAAAGAATATTTTTGGTTGAATCTTTCATAATTGAGATAAATACTTCAACGATGAATAAACTCTAATATAGATGAATAAGAAGAAAAGATATTATTTACTCCCTTCATTGAGATGTTATCAGAAGAAACAATTTAAAGAAGAAAATCACTTATCATTTAATTCACTTCTAGTTTAGTTTCGGCAAGAAATGCCAAAATAAACAAATTTTATCTATCTTTTTTCTTTGGGTTGCATTGGAGAGGAATATGTTAATTTGGCGGTGAAAAATAGGAGTTATTTTGCTTGCAAACGATCATAGTTCCTCTCTTTTGATTATCTGGAGATCTTGCTAAAAATCAATCAAACCAAACCAAACCCAATTCGTAGTGAACTGTTTTTCAATCTTGAGCCTTCATTTTTACTATCATTCCAATTCCATCTCATTTAATGAACAGCCAGCAATTCTCAGGGAATCAACGACTCATTCAAGCCTCCATGCAGAATCCTAGTTTGATTCCGACATAACCTGCGAATATTAACATCAATCAGCCCCTGCATTTCCTCAAACCAATATTACTTCCTTAAGCGCATCTCAATTCTCAAGTTTAGATGCAAGAAATGCAAAATAACAACAATCAGTTCAACAACAACAATAATGAAGGGTTTGATGGAAGTTTAAGATAAGGAATGAAACCTTTGCCTAACGCACCTTAATAAAATCTACATCATCATCCACATTAGCACAGCCAGCATCCTCAATAAAACCTTCAAACTTTCTAGTAGTAAAAAATGAAAACAATTGAATATTACTTGGATGTAAATAGTTAAAAATGTAAAAGATGTCAAAATTAAATAAGAATGACTAGCAATTTTATCTTTTCCTGCTAGAAACAAATGTATTTCAAGGGAAGAAACTGATCCAAGATATTTAACAAACTCCTTCATATTAATTACATCAACAATCTTACTGATTTTCAATCTGCAAAACTATCCAAGAGATAGATGCATGTTTCTGAAGAATTCCCAAACAAATTCATATGGAACAACAATAAATATTTATTGGTTACAATTTCTTTTTTGAGCTAATTTTTCAGTAAAAAAACAAGCATTTATTTGATTTTGAATAAGTTGCTTATGATTTTCAAAAACCTAATATGCGTACATACCTTACTAAAACAACAATGTTCATAGTTTGTATTGCATTTATATTTTTGATGAATTGAAAGAAAGAAAGACCAGAAGATGCAGCAAATGAAGGAAGCCAAAAAATACCCTGAGGAGAAGTACTACAAAGACAAACCAGCTGATTTCAGTTATCTGCTTCAAAATGGGTACAAAATCTACAAGGAGCTAGGCAGAGGAGGATACGGAGTCGTCTACAAGGCATATGAATAGTAATATTTGTTGGAAAAATATATAGAGAGAAAGAGAAAATAGACATACTCAAATTATTAGTTTAGAGTGGGGAAAAAAGAAAAGAGAAAAGAGAAGCGAAGGGGATTGATTAGTTGAGTGCTTGAGATAATTGCGGGATATATTACTTGATAACTTGCTAGGGAGAAATAAGCTAGAGGAGGGAAATATATTGTATCACTTGATTGCTTCCAATTTATTACAAGTATGCCCGATTAATAATCTTTTGAACTT
>Ga0302271_10004236_pt1 | contig 11575 bp, 7 predicted proteins | sample III_Bog_N1_1_FD_198767 | JGI IMG/M metagenome (GOLD analysis project Ga0302271, IMG submission 198767) | Peat permafrost microbial communities from Stordalen Mire near Abisko, Sweden - III_Bog_N1_1 | ecosystem: Environmental > Terrestrial > Soil > Wetlands > Peat | place: Sweden: Abisko... | reverse complement strand
TTTTTCTCCGTGCCATTTTCAAGATCTTTCAATAGCTTAACGACATTCTCTGGGGTAAGATCTTCATACACCCACTTGCTGTTCACCTGGATCATTGGAGCATTCGAGCAAGCACCTTTTTTCAATTAGAACAGTAAAAGATTAAAACTCATGGAAAGACTTGAATCTCTAATAAAACAACCCCCTAATTATTAAGATTTTTTGTATCCTAAATTTCCTTATCTCTTATCAAATCGCTTTTGTTTTAGACATTCAGAGAATTGTGATTCTTTTTTTTGGAAAAGACAAGCTTTTTGTTAAGTTATTTTTGTTCTTGAATTATATTCCATTCATTTTTACCTAGACATTCAACCTCCTCGAGAGTCCATTTGCCATCAGCTGAAGTACCACCTAACTTAGTCTTGGTGTATTCCTCTATGGCCTTTGTAATATCTCTCGATCCACAAAGCTAGCAAGGAGTTGTACCACAAATCTAAAGATGGAATTTCCCAACAGGCTCTCGATTGAACATAGTGTAAAATGAAGATACTTCATAAACTTCAATTTCTGGCATCTCCAGTAATTTAGCAATCTTTTTCATTGCAGAGAGAGGTACCCAGTTGTTGTTTTGCTCTTAAACTAGGTAGAGAAGTGGCATGACTGCAGATTTTTTCTAGTTTGCAGGATATTTCGCAAGAATCTTTTCAATTTCCTTATAGCTCTATTCAGTAAAGTCGAAAGGAACAGAGTCAGTATTATTTGGACTATTCCGATGAGAGGCTAATCTAGAAAAGAAGCTTTTATTCATAAAGGCAGTTTGTCTGCTTATCATCCCTTAAAGAGTTTTGCCTAACATCTTATTTTTGTAGTATGAAAACTGTAAATTTACTGCTTCTCCTATTTTTTTATTTTATTTTTTCAATATCCTGTTTCTTTAGCACGCTGCATAATAAATGAATTTAGTTTTTACCCATAAACTGAAGTGTCTTACCATCGCTTAATCAACTCACAAGAGAAAAAGACTTAATAAAAAAATCAATTATTGTCCTTTTTCCTTTTCATATTTCCACAATCGATAAAAAAACAACAATCTAAAAATAATCGAATTCTAAGTTTTGTTTTGTTTCAAAAATGAGTCTAAAAAATTTCCATTTCTTCTCAGTTTGTAATATCGTATTTATTCTAAAAAAATAGAACTCATGTAATTTGTGGATTCAACTGTCTTATCTGAAAAGCTGTTATCAAAGATGTTCATCATCATTACAATGCTTGCATATTTTCACGAACAACGTTTCTAAGATGCTCGATGTTGTATTTCAACTTCTCTCCTTCTTTCTTTGAATTCTCAAAGTCCTGATAAAATATTTCAAATATTACGCTTCAAGATAAACTACTTTTTGCTTGAATAATGATACCTTATTATCAAGGAACTCATGAATATTCCTTGTGAGGATATCGACTCTGTAATTCAGTCTGGCATTCTCTTCTTTGAGTTATTTATTTTCAGTTTCTAAACTAGAGTTGTCGCCTTCTTCTGCTGCCTTGCCTTAGATTGTCTTGGAAAGAATGAAAATAGATTTAGATCACTCGAACATCAATGAATAGTTTCTGAACTTGATTGATTGACATACAGGTAATGAAGATAAATCGTTTGAGAATGCATTTCTGATTTCAAGAATCTACGCAAGAAGATCCTTTTGCATTTTCAAAGTCTATGCTTTACTAACTTCTTCATCTAACAAAATCATGCAACAAAGGCTTGAATTTCAAACGCTAAATGTTATCCTAAGCTTCCATACTTGTTTTAAGAAGTTTTTTGAGCTCTGCTTCCGATGTTTGAGAGGGTTGTGTCATTTTTATCAGTCAACTGCTTATATATTAATTAGAGTATTTTTATCTTTTCACTATTTTTCAATTAAAATGATATTTAGCATCATATCATCCAAATAATCTAGAATTTGATTAGATTGTCTTTCCCAAAATTTTCCTTTGAAATGCAGGAATATCACAATATTCTCAATGAAATACTATTTAAAAACAATTTATTTAAACAAAAAATATCTAATTATTTAACACTTTTTTTTCATTCTTTATCTCTGCTATTTATACTGTTAACTTAACTAATCGGCACCTCTCTTACTACACTTCTACTTGGATACATATGCTAATTTTAGCTTTTGGAATTGCTTCTGTCAAAGAAAGAATATACTCCATGCCATTCATTTGTTTTATGTATTCCTCCTGAATTTGAAAATTATTTTAATCCCGTTGATTTCAAGTCAATATGGCTGTTCAGATGAGAAACTGTCAGTGGATTCATATCGAGAGTATGAACTCTTTCTTGCTATGATTGTGATTATTCTTATCGATGCAATATTTTATCATTGCTGGTAATTGTATTTACTACCCAATCTTAATAGCTAGGAAACTAACAGTTCTCAGCAGAATGAGAATGCAAGTGATTTTAACAGTTATTAGAAGAATCAAATCCTTCTGTGAGAGAGTGGCAGAAAGGAGAATTAGATTTAAATACTTTTCTTGATGGTAAAGTCTAGAGAACAGTATTTGTTTTTGATTTTGAACCTCCTTTCTGTCCAGCAAGAGATGTTTAAACCGTTTGAGAATTGGTTAGTTTATGGAAACCAAAATTGTTGTTCCGTATCGAAGCAAATTATCCTTAGATATTAGGAGTAGATTATCCTTTTTCTTTCTCGAGATTTGATTAAGAATACTATTATTACTACAGATGAGGTGCTGCTTTTATTTGAAGTTTACTGAGCAACGACATTACTGTTCTTTCCTCTGATTTGCTGGTATCACATAATTTCAGCTCTTGAGAATCTATCTAATTCTTACTTGATTACTATTAGCTTACATTCTTGACTTGAATTATCTCACTTTCTGCTAGATGCGTTTGATGCTACAAACTGCTAGAAGGAATAATATACTAACTCACAACTTTTCTTGGTTTCATTGAATCTCTCACCTAGCCAATCTGCGTACAAATCAACTTTAAATTAGCAAGAGCTTAAAAATAAACAAACTTACTTATTCTTGATGATCAGTAATAGACTCATAATTCTTGGAAATAAAGGGATTTCCGCCACTTTCTTCAGAGGCAAATTAATTATATTTTTTACCATAATTTTCAAGAAGATCTGCGTTTTCATATTTAAACTGCTAATAGATTCCTTAGATCTATTTTGGTTAGGAGCGTCTCAACTTTTTTGAATAACATTTTCTTGGATATATTTTGACTCTTCGCTGCGGCAGGCTGAAGATCTCTTTAAGGATAATCTTTTCGACATCTGGTACGAAATGAAGGAGTGGACAGAATTTGATTGAATGGTCGATACTACAGCAAGACCAGCAACTTAGCTTTAATGAACTGAAATCTTGAAGTTTAAGTTTTTCTTCTAAGATTTTAAAAGTTTCGTATTCTGTTCGCTGATTCCCAATAGCTCTTAAAAACGCCATACGAGAAATTCTACAGACAACAGAACGTTCTTTTGCTCTTGCTCCAACTAGTCTGTCTTACTAGGTTAAAAAAGATACTTCTCCAAACCACTTACCACTTGAAAGAAGATTTAGCCGATTTATTTGTTAAGAGCCTTTGGAGCTTTCCACGTAAAATTCCACTGAACCTTTACTAAGAAAGTAATAATATGGATCTTCGGAATATTCACCTGCTTCGAAAATAATCTCATTTGCATTTAAAACAAGGGTTTCGAGGTATGTGCTGGCTTTTTCTTAGACAGAAACGGAGAATCTTCTGAGAATATGGCTTTATTAGATAAACCAAATGTTTGATTAGATTAGAACTTATTCACGGAGATTCTGACTAAGTTATGCTATGATAGTTTGCTCTGATTGATGAGAGAGTTATTCCTTCTAAAGCAACTAGAATTGTAAATACTTAACGACTTTTACTTTAAGCCGTTGATCAATATTCTTTTAGCGAAGGTAGACATTGACGAGAAGCATTTATTTGGTGATTTCTTTGTCATGTTTTTTGTAATCATGCAGAATTCTTGTGATTTTCTTGATATTATACATCAGCATTGAGAACAATATCACAGAAGCTGCAGACATAAACCAAAATTCATTTTCATTTGACAAGATGATGATGTTTTAGGATCCATTTGTCAAATGAAGCTGCAAAAGCAAATAGAATGTCTATGTATATCTAGGGAAAAAATAATAGAAAAATATCAACAAAAATGTTTATAAGAAGAAAAATAAATTGTTTTTTAGTTTTACAGCAAAAACCAATGTAGATTTTATGGTGCTTAACTATGAATCCAGCCATTAGTGCCTTCTTTGAACCCAAGAAGGAGAAACAGAGAAGTTAGTAGATGAATAATAGTTAGATCTAGGAGAATAACTTTGACAAAGGAAACTAAATGACCTGAATTATTACGGATGATTTGCAGCTCAAACTGTTGATCCATGATCATATTAACTCTATAGATCTTTAGGAAAATAAGAATATCCCATAATTCGGAGGTCTATTATGAAAAGCTTCCTGGATGAGAAACAAAAAACAAATAAATAAGAAAATATTATTGAAATCATTGATTTAAATACTGAATATCAGAGGTAACGAGGAGAGAATGTCTAAAACAAAATGAGTTTTTAGATATTATCTCGCAATCTATGTTCGATCTAGTATTATCTCTCCTTAGAGATAAATTCCAATTAGAAATCTTGACAAGATATCTGCTATTGCTAATCCCGTAAGTATTTAGTAAAGAAGCTTGTATGAAAAGCTTGAATATTCTGTAAATGCTAGGATAAAGCGATCGACTGGAAGGAAATATATCGAGATCAAATTGAAAATGAGTATCAGTAGATCTAATAATTATTTCACCGAGCTAGAAGGATCAAGAACAGGAAGAGCTAAGAAACGAGTGCCTGCAAATAGACAAAATTAATGGAATTGTTTGTTGAAAGCAGCTGCAAGATTAAACGACTAAAGAATCGATGGTTTTTTCGTGAATGGATGCTAGTTTTCGATCGATGAAAAAGCTAAATCGTTTATCACTGCAATCCTGTGATCATTCAGCAAACTTATATTCTTCAAACCTGATTTTATCTAACATTTTCGAATAAATTAAGTGACTTTAGCCTAGACTCTGCTTTTTTACACACCTAATAATCCATAAGCCGTTGATTTCTAACTTCTACCTTAATTCCAATTCAATTTCTACTATTATCCAGAGGAAGAAGATGACGATATAGACTGTTAAGATGAAGATAAATGCGCTCCCTTATCTTTACTGTGCCTTTAACTTTCGATTATTGTATTGTTAGAATTGTTATTTACTTATTGAAATGTAAAAATTCTACCTTTTCGTTCAATCTTAGTACCTAATTGTTATTCCTTCGAATTTCGTTTGAGTTACTTAACTAGATCACCTTAAGAATTCATTAATGTGTGGTGGTTGTTGTTGTTGTCCCTTTGATTATTCCAAATATTCTGCTGCGTTGTACCAAAGTTTGATGGTTACGAATCACAATTCATAATGTTAGTTGAAGGAAGATATTGTTTCCCAAAAACTGTCTGGAGATAACGATTTTCCTGAGAAATAAACTACTTCACGTTGTCTTGCTAGACTTAGCGCTCTTTCTTAGCAGACTGCATAATTGTGTTGTTTTCTAGCATGCGTTTGAAGAATTTTTCGTTTTTATTCCATTTTTTCTCTTCCTTCTGTGTGCTCATCTCTTCTTCTTCTTCTTCTTTTTCTTGCTCCTGTTCTTGTTCTTTGTTGTAAAAGAACATCCCACTACCACCCTAGCTTTAGATTTCACAGTCTTGCTCTAAATTGCTAATCTACTTGCAGGGATGCTCTTTCTTATGATACTCATTGGATAAACAAGAATCAAATATGTCTTGCTCTTAAACAACAACTACCTTATCTAGTTGAGTGAACTCCATTCCATTCCGCATAGAAGATGAAGCTGGTGATTTTTGCTGAGAAATGTTGAGCAATCTATCAGAGGGATTTGCAGGAAATACAATACGAGAAGTAAACGCACTTCCTGATTCGTCATGGCGGACACTTAGTTATGGACTACTAGGGCTCAAAACGAAGGATTTCTGCATTTTTTATCCTCCGCAAAAGTGGAAAAAAAGTAAGGAGAAGAACAAAAGTTAAGTCCAATGAATTAATTTTAGAAAAGTTTAGTGATTCTTTGAGAACTAAAGATAAGTCTTTGTTTTTTTCTTGGCTACTGTTTATTATTCTATTCTTGTTCTTCTCCTAAACTTTTTTAGTTTTCACTTTATTCAAGTAACCTGGACTTTGTTTCCCAAATTATTGGGTCAACTACTAACTCTTGAGCTGAGAGGTATTTTTACTTCAATTTTAATAGTTAAGTTGATTTTGTAGATTCAAGAATTGAAACAATCTAAAGGAGGAGCGATAAATAATGAAAATACTCACTTAAAATAAAATAAAGAAATTATTTGAATAAGCTAAAAGTATTTGAGATTTCTCATGGGAATGCTCTCAAAGTAATATATTTACTCCAAACTTCTAGCTAGATGTGTTAGAAAATGGACATTGAATTTATTAGTTCTTCAATTAAAAACTTCATCAAAGTAGTTTATTGGATGAAACAATCTTAAGGGTAAAAATTCTGCCTAATTTGAATGCATCTGATTCTTTTGAAGGAAAATCTCAAGGAAAAGTGAATAAGTGGCAGATTTCCTTTCAAAAAGAAACCAAGAATAGCTCAAAATCAATATTTAGCTTCATTTTTAATATTTTGATGTTAAATACATACATAATTGAAAGCGCTGATTCATGAGAGAAAAAAATAACAAAAATCTTACTCCAGGGAGATACAACATAGACTTTTGAATAAAAATGAAAGAGCATCATGCTAAGCAGCATATTTAAGAGTAATTCTAATTCTTTCATTATTCTAGTGTTGGTTTTGATACGAAGAATTAGCTTGTTGCAAGGATTCCTCTAACAACTGCTAAAATGCTAACTACGAAGCTAGCAAAACTTACGAAGGATTAAAGATAGCTGGTCTCTTCGTTACTGCTCTCAGGAAGAATCATTTTGTCTATTTATCTCTTCATAATGAAGGGTAAATGTATCAAGACTAGAACTAAGAATATCATTGGATTTATGCTTTATGAAATCTTTTGATGTTTTGGCTGGATTTTCGCGAGCAGCAAGTCTACACAATCCTGTGAAACAATCCAAGTTAGATCAAATTGATGGTTTATTTGATAATATTAGCTCAAATCAATATGCTGAATTGTATCACTTGCTTTTGTCCATCAAAGAAATTCCCGTAGAAGTAACGTTGTATGGAATTAGAGGCATCCTGTATATCTCCTTACGTTGTCTTCTTGCCAGTTCTAAAATAATTAAATTATAATTATTAAGATAGTGAAGATAAAAGGAATGTTGAAACCTTGTGAATTCTGTCTTAAGTGCACTTGTTCCTGTGTAGAGGATGCTCATAATGTCTGCGTTTTTAGTCCAGTTAATCCTGAAAATTTATTCTAATTTATCTGGGAATTTCTCCATGGCTGTAGTCTGTTTAAAGATTTTTATAAAAGAATTAGCAAAATGCCTTAAATAGAAGAAAACTAATGTAAGTTTATTAGTTTGAATGTGAAGAAATTGAAATAAAATCAAAGTTGAATTGAAAAATTGCAGTAAAAATGTTCTACAGAAGTCTTATCAGTGACAGATGCAGCGTAGAGAATAGAATGGAGAACATTTCTAGCAATGACAGATTGCACTACGTTAGTTCGATCAAGGCAATCCATGCAATTTGTACGAACTGTGCCTTTTTGGAGCTTCTTAATAATAGGGGTGTCGATCTTATGAAAAATGAATAAAAAAGGAATCATGGGCTTCAAATCAAAGCACAAACTTAGGTTAAATTAATAGAAAATACCTTATCTTTATTGTATGTGAACTCAAAGTATCCAATATCATTTAGATCATCTTAGAATTAATTGATCAGCAGTTGTAAATTTTCATATTTCATATTTCTGCATTCATGATGGAAGTCAAACCAGATGTACTTTAAGTTCTTGTTATTTAACTAGCTCACAAGTTTTTCATAATATTATCCTAGAGGCAGTTATGTATCCCCTTTCTTGTCGATGAGATTGATTAGGACTTCCCTTGAGTACAGCTTTTCTTGATCAGCGAAATGCTTTCTGCAGAATTCAAGATTATCTTTTTCTTCTCCGATCGGCGCTCCTCTAGGAACAAATTTCAAGTTAGGTTTTTAACTCCATAAGAATGGCATTGAACCTCTAGTTTATACGAAACTGTAAATTGTATTCTTGGATCCCTTTTTTAGAAGAAAATGAGTTCAAAATACAAAAGAAAATATTTAAAGTGATTTTTTACTTAAGTCAACACAACAATTTGCTCTTGTTCTCCCATATTCGAAGGGTTTCCATCAAGATCTGTACCTCTAGAGATAAACCTCATCCCTGCTCTTCTCTTATCTCGTCTACTTATGATCATAAAATTCAGTTGAGAATTCTTTGAAAAAGTAATTAAAGCATGGGTTATTTCAATTTTTGAACTGCATAAATGAATAGAATTACATCAATTTAAGTGTATTCAATAGCCACGAATCCTGATATGAACGGCGATATCCATTCTTAACACCCATTTGAAATGAATTCGGAGAGATAGCATTCATTGAAGCAAAAATTAGGATTGTATTTATTTTTATCCGCTTAGTTCTTGATGAATCGCTAGAATGAGTTAGTTAGGTCATATTCATCAGAGAAATAGAATGTTCTCGTCCTGAACAGACTCTGCATCATTTTAATATACTTTTCATCAGCTGCTTGCACTCTGTGAATCCAAATAAAGAAATATTTAAAACCAATAAAATCCAAAATCTCAATAAACAAAAATGTAGATTCAGTAAATGTAAAGTCTACTGCTGAGCTGAATTGATAGGAACAAACTTCATTTCACTAAGCCGATGGATGTTTCTATTGTAAATCGATCCTATAGTTAGAGATTTACTCACAACCATCAAATATTTGGAACTCTCCAATTCACAAATACCATATATTGCCATGACTCCTATTTTCTGTGTTAAACAATAATAAAGAAATTAAAGCACTAATCTAACCATCATAGCCTTTCATTCACTACCTTTATTAGACTAGCATCTCCTTCTGTTTTAGCTTCCTTCTTTAAACTACCTGTTTCTAGATTTCTTTTTTTAACACATCACCTAAGTTATTCTAAAAAACCCTCCTAAAAATGAATTGCTTACATTCTAATTTATTCTTTGCACTGGATTGACGAAAGAACATACGAGTTAGGATAAATCTCCAAAAATCGTGTGTCTGGAATAATAGAGCTTGTGTTAGCCATTGCTATTTTCTTTTAGTTACAAAGCTTACTTCTGTTTCTCTAAAAAATTAATTAAATATAATAGTTGAATTTTTGGAAGGTAAATGCTTTGAAGTAAACACCACAGGTAATTTGTTTTCTTTCCCCCCTCACACATAAGCAGAAAATAGTTATTGATCATAAATATTTACTTATTTCTGGTGAATAAAGAACAAAAGGCATTTCAAAAATCTATTTTAAAATACAAACAAAGATTGAATGTCCAAGAGCAGTTCCGAAGATATTACACTGCTCAAGACAAATAAGGAATACGATTGGTTTGATTCTTTATTTTAGCTGCCAATCCCCTCCTAAAAACCTTCTCATTCTCCTTTAGTTTTCTCTTTTCTTGAGCGACAGTAATTCACGATCCACGAAATCACGTAGAGATATCCTAGGAGAACACAGTGAAGTGCAATGAAAGTTGAGTAGAAATGATGGAAGATATAATAAGAGATTCCTGTGAGATAAGGAATTATTTCTATTCTAACTTATTGAATTGCAAATGCACTGTTGTTATTCTCAACCTGGATAATTACACCTGTTACTGAGCTACTTGAGTTTGAATTCTACCTTTGATTTGCAGATATCTCCTACTTAACATTAAGAGTGTCGAGACTCCATTATTCTTCTGGCTCTAACTCGATTCCGAGCAATCCAAACAGCTTAGTCATAGCTTTTTTGAAAATTCTTTCTAAAAATCCTGCTCTTGATTATTGCTGTTGAATGATGACATCTTTTTTAAGCACTGTTTTCCTACCAACTTAATCTAATATCATCACATTGACAGGTAGTACTCTCAAAGGAACTGAAGATAGACGAATAACTTCAAATTCAAGCAACACAGATTATGTTTAGATTTAACTCGATTGAAGAAATTCTCTGTTGAATGAATTTGTCTTGGCATCTGCTTGAAAACTGCATATAAAATCCATTTCCACCCAATTCTGCCATTCTTTATTTTGTTCTTGCAATCTTGCAGCTAAGGAATTCTTGTAGTCTTCATATTCTTCTCTTTTCTTGTTAAGACTGACTTCTGAGAATTTACTGTTATTCTTATTAGCTGCTTTTTCATGGATTTTGTCAGCTTCAAAATCAGAATTATCTATCAGTACCACATCAGATCTTTGAGGTTCTTCCTCTGTTTCAAAAAGTTTCTTGCGCAAAGATTCTAAGGAGGCTTCTTACTTAAGCTATGCAGTTTTGTGCATATTCCATTCATAGCAAAGCTGATTAGAAGCAGATGGTTAGAGATGATAACCAAAGTAATCACTTTGAGCATTCTTATGGAATTCAAGCCATTTGAAGGAGTGACTTGTTGACATGAATAAAAACACTATCAGTGTTATATGGACAGCTATAAACGAGCATTTGATAAACTTTATCAATGATTTCGTTAAGGACCGCAAGAGTCTGTATATTTTGACACCAAAAATGACCTCAAAAAACTCTTTAAGTAGCCTGAAATATGCTTTTACTAAGCTTTTGAGTACCCCTATTATCATGTGAATCTGAATTTTTAACTTAAATAAAAAAAATTCCAGAAAACTTGGTTTTTTTCTGGGAGAGCTAAATCAGACAATTCAGAGTTCCATCTGAAAATATTTATTTACGTCACTGAAGAAAGTGTTTCGTAAACAACACAATACTTAATAGACAACAAAATAATTTAGTTTTTTCTTCTAAGAATATCAACATAAAATGTTGAACAGTTTATCAATAAACCACTAATTAATTATTGAACAAAATCAATATTAAGATTTAGATAAATAAAACAAAGGGTTTTTCAGAATAAAATGTCCTTTCAATAGAAAATATTTCACATAATTCCTTTTGACATTTCAGGAATCTCTGATCTAAAACGAAAATATTCAAGAAACTCAAGAGTTTTTACTTTTTTCAATGCAGTATTCAGTGACAAAAAGAAAAATAAATATGTGTTAGTTTTATTTTAATGAATAGTAAAAGACAACAATCTTTGGGAATACAATTTTTAGATATTATTGTTCTAATTTGTTAAGACTGAAAAAATAAATAATTGAGGTATTTGGGGGAAAAAATACTGAGTTCTTACTCCTCATCAGAAACTTTCTGCTTCTTGAAGCGGAGACTGATTATCAGATTATTTTCGTTGATTCTTGGGAAATCTTCTTCTGGAAAACTGTTTTAGCAGTACGTCTCCAAAAGGAAGGCAT